>Ga0207841_1000067_pt1 | contig 171413 bp, 134 predicted proteins | sample HigsolmetaGSP18D_FD_184846 | JGI IMG/M metagenome (GOLD analysis project Ga0207841, IMG submission 184846) | High solid enriched microbial communities from the Joint BioEnergy Institute, USA - SP1-8-D (SPAdes) | ecosystem: Engineered > Bioreactor > SSF (Solid state fermentation) > Aerobic >...
AGCAGGGGGAAGCTTGACAGGTGCTGAAGGACAGCAAAAAGCTCAAGAGCATGAGCAACTGCAGGAATCATCTTGACAACCACAGAGACCACCAAGGTGCAGTAATTGCAATCAGGAAGGCCATAATCAGCTTAAATGTCCTAATAAATAGTGCCTTTTCTTTTATATAGGAAAATATAATAGATTTTGTTGCAATAATCTTCAAGATTTTCAGTCGCGTTGGGCTGCAACTCTTGGCGGAGGACTGACCAGCTCGGTGGTGTGACCAGCTCGGTGGTGGATTACGTTATATGACTGATATATACTATATTTCATAAACATGTAGTTTTGTTTGAGAAATAAAGTCTTAATTATCTCTAATATATTTTTTAAAGTCTCTATCTAATATTGCTCTTTCTATATAATAAGATTGTTCTCTTGAAATATTTGAGTAGTAACTTTATTTGCTTTTATTTTTATTTCTTGTTTATATAAAGTTTATAGTTCTCGTTTTTTGCAAGATGACTACATTATATATTATTATTTGGCAGTCCTTAATAAACTAATTTAATGTCTGATTTGTTGAACTTGATGAACTTATATTTGATATTTAAGAAAAGCTTTGATTATCTTAGGTTAAAGCTGTAATTATTCAATATTATAACATGTTTTAGATATTTAAGAAGCTTATGAATTGTTATAATTGATGTCAAAAATATTAATTAAAGCCTTTAAATATAAAGTAATAAAATTTTGATTAAATCTATATGAAATCAATTCTGTAGCTGTAAATATAAAATATTCTCTGATTTAAATATCTTTATACAAGCTTTATAATATGCAGCTAGAAAGTCTGTTTTATTAATATGATTAATATTAAGCTGCATACTTTTCTCAACTAAATAATAGTTATTTTTAAAACTGAGAAACAGCTCATATTTAAAGGCTGAAAAAATGAGAAAAATAAGCCAATATATAAAAAATAATATTTCTAGTGCAGAAATAATTAAACAAAAGTCAAATAAAAAGTTTTTATAATTATTAAGAATTAGTATTTGATATTTTCTTTTTATATAGTCTTTAATATGATAATCAAACATCTTCTTTAATTAGAATAATCTAAAATGGTTATTAATCTGGTTATTTTTACTGACTTCAATAATTTAATTAAGATAGTTAATCGATTATTTTGAAATTATACTGCTTAATGTGTTTTTCTATAAAAACAATCATAATAAAGCTCATTTATATAAATTAATTGTTTTAATCAGTATGATTATTCACAGTTCTAGTAATCATTTTTGCAGTTGCAATTATCTTTATTACACAGTCTTATTAAAATTGTAGATATCTTTCTTCACAATATTATATTATTCAATTGCTTGTTTTACACACTGAAATCATTTTAAATAATTTTTAGATTTTTATATTGAGCTTGCTGATGATTACATTTGCAAAAATATCTGATCTTTAGATCTTTATAATAATTGAGAAAGTTATGAATTTAATTTTTGCTAATAAGAAATGAAGTAGTTACTTTATATTGCTTAATTAAAAGAATATTAGCTATTTATTATACAAAATTAATTAAATTTTAAAGAAAATCCTTATAAATATAATAATATATTGAATAAGAGTGTTCTCTTCAATAGAGATTAATTTTTAATTCTTAGACTGAGTTTCTTGTTATACTATACAGTCTTCAAGCCAATAATAAAAAATAGTGCAAAAGATATTATATGTATCTGCAGCAGCTCAGATACTTAAATTTGATGTTTTTTTTTGAATATCTCAATAAGTAAGATTCTGTCTTCTTGATGAGATACGTTTGTTTTGGGAAGACATATCACAAGTAGGAAGTGGGCTACTCACTTGGGTGAGCCACTTGGTTGTGGATTATGTTATCTGTTTAGCTTTCTAAATATATTTTGCCTTTAACATCTATTAGAATATTTTTAATAGCAATATAGAATCTAACTGTCTTATGTCTTTTAATATTAATTAACTGTATAGAGTTTCTGATAGTGCTCAATAATTATATATAATGATATATAGTCAGGAAGTCTGACTTATTAATATAATTAATGTCAAGCTGTAATACTGAACTGAGGTAGCTGATTATATATTTGTTTTAACAGTGTAAAGCAGGAAATATTAAGAGATTATACTGATGTAATGAATAAGATAATATATAAAAATATGATTTGATGCTTCTTATAGAATGATTAAACTCTGTAGTTACATAACTTTTATAATTATTTAAAATTAATAAAATTTTTTAATTGTATATGCTGCTATATGCTTATCAGATATCTCTTTTAATCAAATTATATATATCCTATTATTGGTTTATTTATTTTCACTTACATTAATCATCTAATCATAAGATATTGTCAATAAGATAATCATTAAAAATAAAGCTTAGCTAGTTGCATGAATTATTTTGATAATTATTATTTATTCTTAATTGTCTGACTGCAGAGCTCTAACTTAACTAGTAATATAATAAGAATCAGTAATAATCTTTACTCTAGATATTATATTTAAGATGGGTCACCTCTTACCTGATCACTCTCTTATTGATCACTGCATCAGAACACATTCCTTCATCAAATCATCTTATCTAGTCCACTACAACGCGTTCAATATGGATTCTCATGAGAATATGATCTAAATAACTCTTGCTAATCTTGATTTTGGCAAAATCACCTCTATACAAGCCACTGCTCTAGCTTATAACATATTCTATATCACTCTACATGAAAGACTGTAATTGCAACATGTCAGTCCTGAATCACATCAGTGATTGACTTCTGCTTAGAAGCAATTCTTAGCTGAGTGGATAATTGAGCAAGCTCAGCAAGGATTTCCACTTTCTCATATTTATACATGAAAAATAACCTCCTGAATCTTCTGCATGAATAGCAATAAACTAAAACTTTTGGGCAGATATAGCAGTTAAAAAGTTATTTAAAACTTACTACAACCATCTACAATCATGCATAACCAAGTACAACCTTTATGCAACTCTCATGCTTAACAGAAATTTAGCAGTATGGTATATTCTATAAGCTCTTTATACAAGTATATTGTCAAAATATATAGGGTAATCTGGTAACCTAACAGGTAACTAGATAACCTGTAGGCTTCTTAATGTGAGCAGATCAGGTAGGAACTTCAAAAGAGCAACAAGTAGATTCTCTATATTGATCCTAAGATCTGTATGAGAATAAGATGCAGTAGACTAAATATATGCCTGGGCGAAAGTCTCTATATATGTCTGTTCTGTCCTGTCCCCTGACCTGCAATATCATATCTCTAGACCTGCTCGGTTTGGTATTACTTTCTTCCTCATGTCCTTGAACATGATTGGTCCAGATTATCTTTTCTCCTTCAAGTTGCCTTGTTTCAACCCTTGTCCTTGAGGTTCTGCTGACATATATAATACTTTAATTACTTTAAATATCAGAAAATAGTCTAATAAAGTAGATTAAAAATTATTTACTTTGATACATATAATAACTAATTATTATCCAATATCTATTGTTAATGTAATTCACAAGTGAACCACTTATCTAAGCAAGCCACTCACTTCCCAACACACAACATATTCAACAAATCAATCATCAAGATATCTACAAAATCTGTCAAAAAGCCTTCATCAAGAAGACAGAATATTATTGGTATTAAAGTATTGAAAAAGGGCCAAATTTCAAATATCTGAGCAGCTGTATATATATATGATGTTTCTCACTCTATTCTTTATAACTGGCTTCAAGGCTGTACTGTACAATGTGAATTCTAGACTAAAAATCAAAAATTAATATCTACTGAAGAGTTTCGAAACTCTTATTCAATGGATAATATTTATAGATAAGTGAGGAATATCTTCTAGGCCTAATACTGTATAACTTCTAACTGAGCAAGACAAATCAATTAACATAATCAATCACTGAGCGAAATAGATCACTGAGTGAAACACCTCACCAAACTACACAACACACTCATCAACTTCAACCACCAAAATGCCATACAAAACAGCAGATTCAGCAGTTCATCAAGAAGGCCATATCTTGCCTGCAATTAAAGCTTTCAATGATGGTCAATTTAAAAGCATACAGGCTGCTGCACAGGCATATAATGTGCCACATTCAACACTCTACAACTGCCTACACAGGCATACTGCATGTGTAGATGCAATACCAAACAGCAAAAAGCTCATCATCACTGAAGAATCTATGCTTGTCAAATGAATATTATTGATAAATCAACAGGGACTACCATCACAAATCACCATTGTATAAAATATGGCCAGTCTATTACTATCTAGCTGATTAAATGCACCAGCTACTGTTGGCCAATATTGAGTTCAAAGATTCATTAATTGCCACCATGAGCTCAAATCCAAATATAGCCACAGATATGATCATCAACAGGCTCTATGTGAAGATCCAAAGCTTATTAAAGAATGGTTTCAACATGTTCTGGAGGCTGTACAAAAATATGGCATTACTAAACAGGATATCTGTAACGACAGGCCTAGATAACTAGATCTAATAGGGCCGTTGGTTTATCTTGAAGACAAGAAACAAGGGGGTGAGCAGTATGATAGTAAGAATAAGCCTGTGTTACTAGCACTGTCTATAGGACGAGTTGCTATGTGAGTTGACCACAAGGGTTGGATTCTGTCTGAAAGGAGAGTCTTTATATACATGCCTATCTGCTTGGATCAATGGTTTGCTTTGGATCATTCTGAATGTTTGGATCATGGAGCTCTGTTGGATCATAGGGCTTTGTTGGATCAGGATGGGGGGGTTTCAATCCATTGTCACATGCTCCCCACATGACATACCCCTCCTTTATGCCAACTCCGGCTATAACAATATCTACAACTTTGATGAGACTAGCTTTTCAATGAGCATAATATCAACAGCAAAGGTTGTTACTGGCTCTGAATCTAGGGGCTGGCCTAAAGTAATACAACCAGAGAATCAAAATACAACTGCAGATATAATTATTAGCTTGACATAATGATTTAAAAATCATCTACAAATGATTTCAATGTGTGTAAGATATTATTCAATGATAAATATAATTAATCAAGATATCTACATTTTAAATATAATATGTTATAACCATCAAGGTGATTATTAAATTAGATTAATCTTTCAGCTGTGTTAGATTTATACAGCTAAAAATTATAAATAGGTGACTATTATTAAGTTAATTAATTTAATTAAGCTTTGTTATTAATGATTATATTTGCAGAAAAGATGCATTAAACTTTACAATGTAAAGATATATTATCCGACTGAATGATTAATATTAATAACTAAAAAAATAATTAGCTTGATTTACTTTGAGTGAAAAAGATATTTTATATGGAACCCTCAATTTGCTCTCAACTACCACTTAACAACTTTAATCTACCATTAAGATGCCCCTTAGAACAGCAGAATCTTATAAAGAAGACTATATTTTGCTTGCAGCTAAAGCCTATCAAACTAGTCAGATATCAAGCATATAGACAGCTGCCAAAATATATAAAATGTCTAAATTTATACTTGCTGACTGTCTCAAAGGCTGTATTGCATATATAAATATAGCATTAAACAATCAAAAACTTACTATCATTAAAAGATCTTCACTCATCAAATAAACATTAATGTAATCCACCACTGAGCTGTGCAGACCAAGCTGCGCGGTCCCTGAGAAAAAATTCAACCACCAACACAACTGTAAATTTTGAAGCATTTTGCAACCAAATTTAATGAATTTAACTATATAAAGAAGGAGACTATTTACTAGGGCATTTAAGCTAATTATCTTGGTGGTCTTTAAGTCTGTGATCTAGATGATTTCTATAGTTGCTCCTTATGCTCTTGAGCTTTTTGCTGTTCTTCAGCATCTATCAAGCTATTATCAGTTGCTATAAAGTATCTTGATGCCTCTTGCTTTCTTTTTAGATGCTGATTTACTGCATAAAGTTGATTAACTTCTTGCTGCAATAGAATAGCATTCTGCATGATAATCTCTGCATTTTTGATCATCTTATCAACTGCCTGTTCCAGTGTGGAAGGAGATACTATTTAATAACTTTAGAGATATTGAATTTACTTCTTTTGCTGGTCCAGTTGATATATATTAGCTGGAGTTTTACCTGGGCCATTAAAAGATTGATTGCTATGTGCTGTAGAAGGTGATGTTAATGTTTTTAACTAAATATAAAGCTTTGAAAGCACTCTTTCAGGTGATAATAAAATCAGGCCAGTTGCTGCAAATCCACTTTAAATATTTGATAAGGATAAAGCATGTTAATAGACTGTAGGATAGATATAGAGGAAGTCTTTTTTATTAATTAAATAGATTCTATTCTGCATTATCTTCTTAGTCTTCTGGCCATAAAGGCACTTCAATGGCAAGAAGCAGCTTATATCAAGTGATTAAAGCAGATATAATAAATATAATAATAGATATAAAGAAATAATATTTTTTTCTGTATAGAATTTATCAAATCCTACTGTAGCATAACTGCTATAACTATTCAGAATCAAGAGGTGATATCTCCCAATAGTATAAGAAGCTGTATGCTTTTCAAACATCTCTTGAAGCTATTTAAGGCCTAATTAATCATTTGTCTAGCCATTCTCACTGATGCTGATTTAGTAATCCTTTAAAACAATCTTAAGAATACCATTGGGATTAATGGTTCTTTGCAGCAAGAATAATCTATGGAGGCAAGGCTTATTCAGTTATATTTATTGCTATAATTATAGTAACCTATTTATAGTTTCTAGATTGTATAGTCTTTGCATGACTTTCTCTTATCTCTGAACTACAGACAATTTTGGCAGTTGATATCACACCCATTTAAAAGCCAGTCTTATTTATATTATAGATATCTTGCTCAAGGATCCTATACTTCTGAATAATATTATAAAACTGTGTAAACCAGCCCTTAATAAGCTCTGGATCTTTGTATTTAGCTCACTGATAATTGTACTTTCAGCTGTATTTAGAGCAAAGTTCTTTATAATGCTTATAAGATAAACCAGTTTATTCAGTTCTCTCCAATAGAAGCTTCTTAAGATGAAGATAACTGCACAGAAAGCAACAATTGTGCTAGATAGTGTACTATTGACATTTATAGAGGTAAACTATATTGGTCCATATCAAAAATTCATGCTGAAAGTGTAGATTCTTTAGTATCTGTCAATTTGCAACAATTTGCAGTTGAATTTTTGCAAGCAGTAGTCTTATTAACATGTGTGATAAAGGTCCTTGGAGGCATGTCAAAAGCTTTGGCAGCTGCAGTTTTTGATGGAAAAAGACCTTTTTTATAGGCTTCAAGTGCTAATTGCATATGCCATTCTTTTGATATATCAGCCATGACATGGTGCGTTGGTAAATCGCGATAAATCTGATGATAGGGGGTGGCTGAGGTGGTGGCTGTGCAGCTTGGTGGTCCGCGCAGCTCAGTAGTGGATTACGTTAAATATGGATTAATAAGGCCTATTATCATATTAAGGTACTGTATATAATATAATTAATTTAATACTATTTAATTAAAAAAGCATTTTCAATAGTCAGTAAAAATAAAAAGATTTATTAAATATGATGAATAACTTCAGTCTAAATATAATTGTAAATATAATTATTAATAAGCTTAATGTAAAGATCTAAAAATTATTAAAATGATTTCAGCTTATTATAATTATAGTATTATATGAAAATATAATATTCTGAAATAAGATATCTATAATTTTGATAAAACTAATTTTTTAAATAAGTGTGACATCTATTGTAAAGATTGTTATCAACTTTTATTATATTATTAATTGTGTTAGACTCTGCTGCTAAACAATTAAGAATAGATAATGATTATTAAAATAATATAACTGGCTGAGCTCTATTCTTAATAATTATCTTTGCTTGTAAGGTCTATCAATTTGCATAATATCATCAAGATATATTACATGATTGAGCGATTAATGAGAGTAAAAAAATAAATGAACTAATAATAAACTATATATAATTGAAAAATATTATCTACTAAATTTAGATAGTATAAGAATTATATAACTGCAGCGTTTGATCATTTTCATAAGAAGCATCAAGTTATGTCTTTTTATATATCATCTTATTCATTATATAGCTACAGTCTCCTTAATATTAGCTGCTTGTATAATAATATATTAAAACAAATATATAATCAGCAGATTCAGACTAGCATATAACTTGATATTGTTTATATTAATAAGTCAGACTTTCTAACTATATATCAATATCAATGTATATATATATATATATATATATATATATATATATATATATATATATATATATATGAACACTATCCATATTTAATATACAAAGTGGATTTACTGCTATTAATTTAGTACTCTATCAGTTAAATAAAATGCTATTATATCTTGATATTAAAGATATTTATATTATTAATTTTTTATGACTCAGCTGGCTGAACTGTAAAAATATTATATTTAACTTAGAATCTGCAGTATCAGATACTGCTAATCAAATATTCAATTAATTTATTATTTTTAAAGCTTACAAATCAAGCAATCAATTAGTTAATAAAAGAATATGATAGCAATATATAAAGTTATTATACTTTGACAGCAAACTCAGAAGCTTTATAAAATTAATATTAGAAAAAAAAGCAAGAGATAGCTAGATCTTATACTGTATTACAGGGCAGTGCCAAAGGCCATGATGGATTACAGAACTACTTTATTTAAAGGGACTAACTATCACATGACCGGATCATTGCAATCAAACCCTTGGCATACTGATCCTACTGATCCGGTGGATCAGAGGATCAGTTCAGAACTCTCACTGATTCACTGATTCAGAGCAGACAGGCATGTATATAATGATGCTCCTTTCAGAGAGATTTCAATCCCTGTGGTCAACTCACACAGTAGTCTGGTATATAGGCATTGCTGGTAACACAGGCTTGTTCTTACTATTATATTGCTCACCTCCTTGTTTTCTGTCTTCAAGATAAACCAAATAATTCTTTTTGGTCTAGTTATTTAGGCCTGTTGTTACACTTTGACCATCTTTCTTGCAGGAAGTAAGGCATGTATGAATGATCAAAAAGATCAACAGTATAGAGAGGCATATCTTTATTCAGGAACTTACTCAAGCAGTAAGGATTATGGAAACAGATTCAGCAGTTACAGAAGTAGTTACAGGGACAGATCAATAAGAATATATGGCTTCAAGAACAGATAAAATATCTTAGATGTCAAATATATCTAAATGAGAGTAACACAAGACAGATAATTAAAGCAAGCCCTAATCAGAATCTGATTCAGCAGATTAAGATGGCTAAATCAGATCTCTTTTACAGCGACAGAAAGAAGCTTCAGATGTTTGTTTCTTAGTTGAAACTCTACTTCTTTAATGCTTCAGACTTCTCAGATAAAGACAGAAAGATTATGTTTGTAACAACCTATCTTCAAGACACAGCAGCTCAATGATTTAAATTCTATCTCAGAGATTGAATGCAGAAGGCGTCTGAAGAACATTAATCAGAAATCAATAAAATATTCAACAAATCTCTTATTTTTGTGGCCAAGATAAAACAGAACTTTGAAGATCTTAATAAAGTTTGAAAAACCACTTATACTATTATAATAATTTAATAAAGAACTTTTGTTGCTGCTTATATTATACTTTTTGAATGTCAAGTCAACATCCTACAACAGACTAGCCAGCAGCATACTGAGAATAAGGAAGATACTATAGAACTAGACAGCACTAATCAAAAGAACTCTCACAAGAATAAATTTAAGCAGTTTAATAAGAAGTCTTAAAAATTTAATCTCAACTGAACTAAAAAAACAAAAGAAATAATATAAATAAAAACTATATATCTATTATAAAAGAATAATTATATGAGATAGAAATGCCTCAACAAGTTTAAGAAGAAAGAAAAGAAGCAAACTGCTGCTGCTCAAAAAAAGAATCACACTATCGCTGAACTGCTTACTATAATGATAGCTGCAGTGTCCATTGAATAGCAGACTAATATTTAAAGCCATCAAAGTTAAAAAACTAGCCAGTTCTGCCAGAAAGAGACACTTACAGGAAATGTGGCTAGAGTCTTTATATTCTGATACAAGCATCACAAAAAGAGACCTATATCAACAACTTATTATTGTTGATAAGGTCAATAAAAAGATGGCAAGAATTATAATTAATAATAACAATTAAAAACTTTATTAATAATAATACTTTTATTATTAAGAACTATATTCTCTATCAAATAAAAATCAGACTCTACAAGTTGATTATAACAGATAAGTCATCTAGCAATTATAAAGATAGATAAATATAAATAAAAATCAAGGAATTTATTCTAGTAATTAAGCAATATATTGAGCAGATCAATCTAAACATTATCTGGATTTCAAGACACAATATTATTCTAGAAATTCCCTGACTGGAGATACACAATCCCTATATAGATTAGAGAACAGAAGAGATACAGTTTATAAAAAACTCAAAAAATAGTGTAAGATCTAAGAGACAGCCTGAAAAATAAAATTAACTAAAGAGTATTAAAATCTAAGATATTAGAGAAAGTATTGAAGCATATATAAATAATATTAGAAAAAGTAAGTTAATATCTTATATATCTGTCCTAGAGAAGTTAGAGAAGTGGGAACTGATAAAAAATAAGAAACAGCCAAAACCTCTATTTAAAAGATAAAGAATTGCCATAAGAATACTAAGACTTCTAAAATGTTTTTCAAAAAAAAGACAAAGAATAACTGCCAGAACATCAATTATAAAATTACAGATATTATTGAAATCAGAGACACAGTTTATATTTAAACTAATTTATCCGCTCTCAAAAAGAAGTATAAGGTGCTAAGAAAACACATTAACAAAAATTAAAGAATATATTAGGCCATTTACTTTATCTGCAGTATTTATATTATTTATTCTCAAAAAGAATGAGAAGTTACAACTTTATATAAATTATCACCAGCTTAATAATTATTATTAAGAATTGCTATCTACTGCTGCTTATTTCAGAGCTTCAAGATAGATCTAGAAAGGCCAGATACTTTACCAAACTGGATCTACATAAAGATTATTATCTGGTCCAAATAAAGAAAGGAGAGAAACGAAAAACTGTCTTTTAAAATCTAAAACATTTTGAATATATAGTTATGCTATTTGAGCTTATCAACACACCTTCCATATTTCAGAGCCTAGTCAATAATAACACATTGTAGTAAACATCTTTTGTATAGCCTATCTTGATAATATTCTTATTTACTTGGAAACTATAGAAGAGCACAAGAAACATGTGAAGAAGGTTCTAAAGGTTTTATAAAACGGAAAGCTCTTTCTAGCTCTAAAGAAATATAAATAGCACACTCAAAAATAAAGTTCTTGAGATTTGTGATCACCTCAGAGCATGTAAAAATAAAAGAAAATGATTATTATTAAAAATGGGTATTTTTAATTAAAAAAGTGCAATTCTTTCTTGGATTTGCTAACTTGTATCAGAAATTCACCTGGAACTACTTTAAGATTGCAGAACCCTTAATACAGCTCACTAAAAAAGCAAATTTTGAATAAAAGAAAGAATAGCAAACAGTCTTTAAAACACTAAAATAAAAGTTCTAATAAAACATCTGTTTTGAAGATTTATAATCTAGAGAAGCCAGCTATACTGAAGATAAATACTTTAAACTATATTATTGAAGCATGTCTTAGCCAATTAAATAAGAAAGGCTATACTTTGTTATCTACTACTTTAGAAAGATAACACCTCCAGAGCTGAACTATAACATTTATAATAAGGAATTGCTGGTCATTGTTTTTATAATCTCTGAAAGTATCTAAAAGATCTCAACAGTTTATATTTTTAAACTTTATCACAGATCTACTGGAATCACAGAAATCCCTGATCAAGATAAAATATAATTCAATCCTGAATCAGTCATTATAGATAAACTGACTAAATATGCCTACTTTTTACTATATCTGAAGACAGTAAACATAGATAACTTAACAGCTTCTTGCAATAAGTATATAAAATAAGATTAATTCTCTTTATTTAACAACTGTTTATATTGAGGATTAATTAAAAGAGACTAATGCATGCTAGGCACTAGCATTATAATCCCCACAGCTAAGCTTTGTTCTTGAGATTGATTTATCAGAGACGTCTTTAAAGCTTGCATCAGATATCTGAGAATAGCCAGAAACAAAGAGCTCAATAATTCAAGGTGTTATCACTTTAAAAATTAATTGACATCAACTAGAGATTATTCTTCAATCACGAAAACTCTGCTCTTAACAATATTTTATTGCCACTTGAGCATCTTCTCAATCAGCTTTTAGTATTCAAGAAATCAGAATGTCTTGTTTAAACAACATAACTTAGGTTACCAGAGACTTTATTGTGCCCTTTTATACTATACTATGAAATTTCTGTTGAGCATGAGAGTTTGTCAAATTATAGAGATATTAATTAACTAAGAGTTGTATGACTTTATCTCTTCTCCATAATTGTGTAATAACGTAAGCGGACAGCAAGTAGTCCGGGACAGCGAGCGGTCCGGCTCCTTGAAAAAGCAACACACTAAATATTGAAGCTTTAATTGCAATGAAATTTGATCTATTTGACTATATACAGAAAGCCCCCTATATACTAGGGCATTTAAGCTGATTATGACCTGTTTTATTGCAATCACTATATCTTGGATCTCTACATGACAGCCTAGATGATGATACCTGCACCTGCATCTGCTTCTGTTGATCATGTTTCTCATTAAGTTGCTGTCCTTCCATGCCTGTCAAACTTCCACCAGTTTGAATAAAGCATCTTATTATCTCTTTCTTCTTTTTTTGATGTTGATTTGAAGCACAAATCTGATTGACTTCTTGTTGTAATAGGATGATGTTCTGCATTGTGACCTCCACACTTTTAATCACCTTATCCACCACCTGATCCACTATTGACAGAGATATTTGATTTTTTTGATTCTGGAGATGTTGAATTTGCTTCTTTTGTTGATCCAGTTGATGCATATTAGCTGGTGTCTTTTCTGGATTAAAAAACTGGTTGCTATATCCTGTTGACAGCAGTGTTGGTGTTTTCAGTTTAATATAAAGCTTTGAAAGCACTTTATTAGGCAATAGTAGAATCAGGCCAGTTGCAGCAAATCTGCTTTGAATATTTGATGCTAATAAAGCCTATCAATAAACTGTAGGATAGATATATAGAAAATCTTTCTTGCTAATAATATAGACACTATTCTTTATCATCTCTGCAATCTTCTAGCTATACAGACATTTTAATGGCAAGAAACAGCTCATATCCAATAATTGAAGCAGACATGAAGAACATAATGGCATATATAAAGAAATAATCTTTTTTTCTATACAGAATTTATCAAATTCTGTAGTGGTGTGACTGCTGTGGTTATTCAGAATTAGAAGATAATATCTATCAACAATATAAAAAGCTGTATGCTTTTCAAACACCTCTTGAAGCTAATCAAGGCCTAATGCATCATTTATCCAGTTATTAATCACTAATACTGACTTGGTAATTGTTTAGAACAGCTTTATACTACTGAGATTGATGATTCTTTGCTGCAAGAATAATTTGTGGAGGTAAAACTTATTTAGCTGTATTTATTGCAATAATTGCAGTTACCCATTTGTGATTCCCAGGTTGTATAGCTTTTGCATGGCTCTTGCATGTTTCTGATCCACAAACAATTTTGGCTATTAAAATTATGCTTATTTGAAAGCCAGTTTCATCTATATTATAAATATCTTGCTCAAGGATTTCATGCTTTTGAATAATATTATAAAACTGCTTAAACCACTCCCTAATAAGCTCTGGATCTTCACATTTAGCTCATTGATAATCATACTTTCAGCTGTATTTAGAGCACAGTTCTGTGTGGTGTTTTATATAGCAATTGATTTATTTCTTGCTGATAGTTGCTTCAGACAATAACTGTGCAGAAAGCAATGACTGCGCCAAATAGTGTACTGTTGATATTTGGAGGGGTAAGCCACATTGGTCTAGATCTAGAATCCATACTAAGAGAGTAGATTCTTCAGTATTTGTTAATTTGTGATTATTTGTAATTAAGTCTTTGTGAGCAGGGATTCCTTTGACACATCTCTTTAATATTGTTGGAGAGATGTCATATACTGAAGCTATTTTAGAAATTGACTTAAAAAGACTCTTTTTATAAGCATTAAGAGCTAATGGAATACATCCTTCCTTTGAAATATTGTTATCTGGTGCCATTGTGGCCGAATAAGCTGGTATAGGGGTGTTGTTGAGGTGCAGTATAGGGGTTCAAGGAGCCGGACCACTTGCTGTCCCAGACCGCTCGCTGTCCATTTACGTTATGTGTCTTGCTTTACTAAAGATTATGTTATTCAGATTTAAATTAGTCAGAAAGTAGACTAATTTTATAAAGTTAAAAAATATTTAAATATAAATTATATTTACTTATATTTATAACTTTATAGTGATGAGATCTCTATCTCTTTATTTCTTTATAAACTCAAGTCTCTATCTGTAATTCTCTTAAATTATAGAAGATTATATAGTGTCTATTTGTAGCTTAGACATTTCTCAATAAATTCTTAGTATTAAGCAGATGGACTATTATTTTAACAAAGTTATTAGCTTTTTTTTTAAGTTTATAAAAAGTCTATACTCTCTATGACTTCCTTAGAATTATATTTAGTCTACTGCTCTAACTTTATTTTTAATATACTGAAATTTCTACTTTTTTAAAAAGATTGAATTGCTGTTCTGTTCCATCTTTAAATAATGTAATCCATCACTGAGTTGGCTACATCATCAAGTTAGCCACCTATCTATTATGTAATGTCTTTTTTATAGGCTATACCACAACAAACAAATTAAATCATTTATATGTACTAGAAATTAGTTGTTTAATGATTAGAGTATATTCTAGTAGTATGTTCCAATAATTTATATAAACTGCACTATCATAATGTAACATGTTTATTTTGCTGATCATAAATCTGACTACTTAATCATTTTTTATGTAATGTAATCCACCACCGAGCAAGCCCCACCACTGAGTGAGCAGCTATCCGAGCGAGCCACCCCCTATTCAACCACATCACCTAATACATCTATTTCTACATCAAATATGCCACCAAAAACCACAGAATTGAAGGCGTAAATAGAAGGCTGTATGCTGCTTGTAATTAAAGCAGTTAAAGAGGGTCAAATCTCTTCTGCAAAAGCAGCAGCTGATGCATATGATGTCCCATATTCTACATTAAAACACTGCATTCAGGGGCATACTGCTTGTGTTGATACTGCAGCAAATAGCTAAAAGCTTACCAAACTGGAGGAATCTTCACTAAAGCAATGAATTCTTGATATAGATGAGTGAGACCTGCTACCATCTCATGATATAGTGCACAAAATGGCAACTATATTACTATCTGATCACAAAGACAATATATCAATTGGTCCAAATTGAGTGATCCAGTTTATTAAGTGGTATAGTGATCTTGCCTCTAAATATAATTGCAAGTACAACTATCAACAGGTATAATATGAGGATCCAGAGATTATCAGGAATTGGTTCAATCTTATTCAGAATATCATAGCAAAATATGGTATTCTTGAACAAGATATTTATAATTGTGATGAAACAGGCTTTCAAATAGATATGGCATTAACAGCCAAAGTTATTACTGGATCTTATTATATCACAAGCTGTGTACAAGCTATACAGTCTGAAAATCATGAATAGGTGACAGCCATTAAATTAATTAATGTCATAAGCTGAGCTCTACCCCCTTTGATTATCTTTACTGGCAAGGTCCACCAATCTTCATGGTATCAAGATCTGCCACCAGACTGGACAATAGGCCTAAGTGAGAATGAATGAATCAATAATGAGCTGGGATTGCTTTGGCTAAAAGAGGTTTTTGAGAAGCATACAATTCAGCAGACTATAGAGAAATATTGCCTTCTTATTTTAAATGGCCATGGCAGCCATACCACTGCAGAATTTAACTACTTCTGCAAGAATCAGCAAATTATCTCTCTCTATATGCCACCACATTCTTTCCATTGCCTGCAGTCTCTTGATGTCTCTTGCTTTGCTCCCTTAAAGAAGGCCTATGGACAAAGGGTTCAGAAAAGCATGCAGCTTGGCATTAATTATATTGACAAGTAAGGCTTCTTATCACTATATCAATCTTTGCAAAAAGCACTTTCAGAAGCCAATATAAAGAGTAGATTTGCAGTAATAGGCTTAGTGCCATTCAATCCACAGCATATATTGAATATACTTGATATTTAGGCTAAAGAGATTACACCACCTTCTTCTCATGGTCTCTGGACTGCAAAGACTCCTCATTCTACTGCAGAGGTGCAAAAGCAGATGCAACTTATCAAGAGGCTTATTGACCAGCATTCTCAAAGCCCCCCAAATCAAGCAATTGGTCAGCTAGCAAAGATATGCAAATCTCCTATGCATGAGGTTCTCATGCTTTAGCAGCAGATGAAAGAGCTTCAAGCTGCCAATAAGCATTAAAGACAAAAGAGAGAAGCCCCTAGATTCTTTATTGCTTCAGGGGGATCCTAACAGGTGCTCAAGGCCAGCAGCTTATTCAAGAAGCTGATCAAGCAGTAGGTGAGGTACAGAAGCCAAAAAAGCAAGCACCACTGCAGTGCAGTAACTGCCATAAGATTGGATATATTAGGACTGGATGCCCTAGTAAATAGCTTCAATTTCATGTATATAGGCGCTTTTTTATAGAATATTTAATATAATAGGCGTTGCGGCATTTGGGGCAGATATTCAGATGCGGCTCACTAAGACCGCTGCTTGCTTGGTGGTTGGCCTTACTCGGTGGTGGATTACATTAATGTAATCAATCATCGAGCGAAACAGATCACCGAGCGAAACACCCACCAATGCCATTATTATTAGATATCTAATTATCTCACCACACCACTCCTAAATTGAAGCTATTTACATGTAAAATAATTGCCTATTTACTAGGGCAGCTGACCCTAGTATGACCTTGAATATTGCAGTTGCTGCACTGCAGTGGTGCACATCTTTTAGGCTGCATATCAGCTTGGTCAGCTGCCTCTGCCTGCAATTCTGCAGCTTGCTGAGCAAGCTGCTGGCCTTCTTCAGCAGTCAAAATCCCCCCAGTAGCAATATAGGATCTAGCTATCTCTTGCTTGTGTTTTTGACATTGATTGACCATATGTAGCTGCTTGATTTCATGCTCTAAAAGCACTGCATTATTTATTGTGATTTGGCAGCCCTTGACCACTTGATCAACTGCTTGACTAATTGGACTGGGAGGACTCTGCATATGCTGCTGTCAAAGATATTTAATTAGCTTCAACTGCTTCTCAAGCTCTCTAGCATTCTTTGATGTCTCAGCAGTCTAGCTAGATGACTGATTGCTATGAGATGTGCCTGGTGGTGTAGATATTTTTAATTAAATATAAAGCTGATCAAGCACCTGCTCTGGCTTATATAAAACCAGGCCTGATGCAGCAAATCCACTGCATATATTAGATACAGTCAGAGCTTGCAGGCATACTTGCTGGTAGATTGCAATGAAATCTTCCTTGTCAATATGATTGATGCCATGCTGTATATAGATCTGGGTTTGCTGCCTATATGCATGTTTTAATGGCCCAAAGCAGGCAACATCAAGTGGTTGTAATAGATGTGAAGAATGTGGTGGTAAATATAGAGGAATGATCATGTTCTCAGTACAGAATTGATCAAATTCAGATGTATGGCTGCTATAGGCATCAAGAATTAGCAGGCAATATCTGCCTGCTGTACAAGCTTTGATATACTTATTAAAGACATTTCTTAGCTAAAGCATCCCTAGCTTATTAGTGGTTCATCTATTATTGCTAGTCCCAATTGCCCAGCCCTTTGGTAGATCTGGATACTAATTAGATTGGTGATTCTTGCCAGCAAAGATAATCATTGGGGGCAGGGCCCAGTCAGCTGCATTGATTATCTTAATTATAGTTATTTATTCTCAATTCTCTGATTGTATTGTATTAGGCCAGCCTCTAGATTCAGAGCCAGTAACAATCTTTACTGTTGATATCATGCCCATTGAAAAGCCAGTCTCATTAAAGTTATAGATATTCTGTTTAGTAATGCCATATTTTTATATAGCCTTTAGAACACACTGAAACCATTCTTTAATAAGCTTTGAATCCTCACATAGAGCCTGTTGATGATTATATCTGTGGCTATATTTAGATTTGAGCTCATGATGGCAATTAATAAATCTTCAGACCCAATATTGGCTAACAGTAGCTGATGCATTCAACTGGCTAGATAGTAATAGACTGGCCATATTTTGTACAATAATGATTCATAACAGTAGTCCCTGTTGGTTTATTGATAATATCCATTTGACAAGCATAGATTCTTCAGTGGTGGTGAGCTTTTTGCTGTTTGGTATTGCATCTATATGTGTAGTACACCTGTATAGATGGTTGTAGAATGTTGAATGTGGCACATTATATACCTATGCAGCAGCCTGTATGCTTTTAAATTGACCATCATTGAAAGCTTTAATTGCAAGCAAGATATGGCTCTCTTGATGAACTGCTGAATCTGCTGTTTTGCATGGCATTTTGGTGGTTGAAGTTGATGAGCATATTGTGTAGTTTGGTGGGGTGTTTTGCTCAGTGATCTGTTTCGCTCGGTGATTGATTACGTTACTTGATTAACTTACTAAGCATGTTATAGCCTCTCTGCATTTATTAAAATGTCTTCAGTAGCTATTTATATAAGATTTAAAAGTATTTCCTTTTTTCTGATATTAATTGACAGCTTATAGCTCTCTTTTTCTTGTATAAAAACAGCACTATATATTGTAATCTGATAGTCTTTAGTTAATTAATTAAAAACTTAATCTACTGGACTTCTGTAAGCTTTTGTGAATAATGTTTTCAAAATACTTAAGTCTAAATCTGAAGCTCCAATTTCTTAATATTATAAAAAATTTTATGAGATTTAAGATGCTAATTAATTGCTGTGAGATATAGAAGATAATATAAATGTCTTTATCTAAATATAAAATTATAAAAAATATTTAATCTAATTAATATAAGATCAGTTTAATAGCTGCAAATCCACTGCAGATATCAAATATAGATAAAGCTTTCTTTTTTATATATTAATATACAAGTAGAAGTCTTGTTTATTAATATAATTGATGCTCAGCTGCATGCTAAATTTAATTCTTTGATTATATATCTTTTTTAAAAATGAAAAGCGGCCAACATCAAGTAGTTGAAGAAGATATGAGGAATATAATAATATAGATGATGAAATAACCATATTCTAAGTGTAGAACTAATCAAATTCAGATATAATAATATAACTTTTATAATGTAATCCACAAGTGAGCCACCCACCCAAGCAGGCTGCCTATCTCCCATCTATATACAATCTTTCATTCTCTGTAGCAGCCACAGGTTCTAATAAAACATCTAATATACACTGTTTCTCAGCTCTATAGTGCTGAGGGCATGTACAAGTATTATGCTTATATGATTGATATATACTATATTACATACAGATGTGTGATTTTATCTGAGAAGATAAAGCCTTAGCTATCTCTAATATATTTTTGAACAATGTCTGTCTGATATTATTCTTTTTATATAATAAGAATATCCTCTTAAGATACTTAAGCTAATAATTTTATTTGTTTTTATTTTTATTTGCAATTTATAATTCCTGATTTTTTTGCAAGAATAACTATATTATATATTATAATTTTATAGTCTTTGATAAGCTAATTTAATATTTAACTTATTAGACTTAATAAGCTTTGTGTCCAATATTTAATAAGGGCTTTAATTATCTTGGATTAAAGCTTTAATATTTCAATATTATAAAATATCTTAAATATTTAAAAGACTAATGAATTGTCTTAACTGATGCCAAAAAATACTAAAGTCTATAATTAAATATAAAATCAGAAAAGAATCTAATTAGATTTATTTAGAATTAATTCTGTGGCTGTAAATTCACTATGAATGTTCTCTGATTTAAATATCTTTATTTAAGCTTGTTAATATGCAGCTAGAAAGTCTATTTTATTAATAAATAGTACTATTCTTTTTGTCAAAGAAAATCAGGATCTACAGACTGCACACAAGAAACAACAGCAAAAAGGGAGATGATCTAATCAGCAGATAGCTCATATAGAGGGCCTTTCTATTCATGAAGCTCAAGAGCTTATATAACATAAGAATGAGACCCAAGAGACTCAAGAGGCTCTACCAGTTGAATCAGTATCATCTACAGTTCAGTATCCTATATGAGTGCCACCATAATGTAGTGATTGTCATATTATAGGATTGCAATGTCCTAATTGCAGTAGTAATTAGTTTTTATATAGAAATACATTTTTTGTGTTAAAAAATCAGGCCTACTTTCAGTCATGGCTAGAATTGTGTAGGTGCGTGGCTCGCTTGTGGATTATGTTAGACTTCTAAAGTAGATTATTAAGGATTTCTTATATAGCTTGATATCAGATTTTACTATTATACTGCATTAGATCTTCTCCAGTTAATGGACTAGTCAGATTATTAATTATATTATTATAACATAATCTATAAGCAAGCAAGACACATAAGTGAGCAAGACACCTCCCAATCACATGATGCATTCTGTCAACTTCAACCACCAAGATGCCATCAAAACAAGCTGAATTTTATGCTCATAAAGAAAGAATTATTTTTGCCATGAAACATTTTCAAGATTGCAAATTTTTAAGTATTAGAGCTGCTACTCATACATATGATCTTTATTATTTAATTATTACTCATTGTTTTATGTTTGTTCTGCACACATTGATTTTATATTAAATAATTAACTTCTACTAAAGAGTTTATCCTTATAGAATAAATATTATTCATAAATTAATGTAACATATTATTTGGAGCTTATATTATTGAGTGAATAACTAATCTATTATTTATAAAGCAAGATGGATCAAATTCATGCACTGATACCAAATGCTGGATTTAGAACTTTATCAGTCAACAAGATACACTTTAGTCAAAATATATTAGATATAATTATTAAAGAGCTCAATATGAAGATTCAAAGATCATTTGTGAATGATTTTAAGGTGTACAAGATTATTTAATAATATGATGTGATTGATCAAGATATTGGCAATCAATCTGCATCCTGGATTGTTAAAATATTTTATAATATTAAGAAATTGGAGCTTCAGATCCAGGCTCTTAGGTGTCTCTTTAAAAATTATTTATAAAACTCATTAAGTCCAGCAAAGCAAGATTAACTAGTTAAAAATCATCGTATTATAATATAGTTTTTTTGCACAGAAAAATAGAGAGCTATAAACTGTCAATAATATTAAAAAAGAAAGAGAAATGTATCTGGATTAAGGGCATTTTAACAATTGCAGAGAGACTATAATGTGCTTAGCAATTCTTGTTTTTTGCAAGAATGAGTATATATTGCAATGTATAAGCTAATTTAGTGCTCAATCTGTTGGACTTAATAAAAGCTGATTAAATATATAAAAAGATGATTAAACAGTCATATAATCAGAAAAGTAGGGATCACTGCAGTGCAGCATATGTAATATATCAAATTATATTAAGAATTTAATATTCTAACTGCTAAGCAATTGACATTTAGAGTATATAGCTTCAACATTTGGGTTTGTTATTAGATAATCAATTATTGAATAACGTAATCGGACACCGAGCGGGCCAGGACACCGAGCGGGCCACATAACCAACACCTATTATATTAGATATCTAGTTATCTCACCACAACACCCCTGAATTGAAGCTATATACACATAAAATAATTGCCTATCTGTTTGGGCAGCTGACCCTAGTATGACCTTGAATATTGCAGTTGCTGCACTGCAGTGGTGCATGTTTCCTAGGCCACTTATCACCTTCCACTACCCCCTCTGCTTGCAGCTCTGCAGCTTGCTGAGTGAGCTGCTGATCTTCTTCAGCAGTCAAAATACCCCCTGTACCAATATAGGATCTAGTTGTCTCTCACCTGTGTTTTTGATGTTGATTTGCTGCACATAGCTGCTTGATTTCATGCTCTAAAAGCACTGCATTATTCATTGCAATTTGGCAGCCCTTGACCACTTGATCAACTGCTTCACTGATTGGGCTAGGAGGACTGTGTGTACACTGTTGCCAGAGGTTCTTAATAAGCTTTGCCTGCTTCTCCAGCTCCCTAGCATTCTTTGGTGTTTCAGCAGTCCAGCTAGATGATTGATTGCTATGGGATGTGCCTGGCGGAGTAGGTGTTTTCAACTGAATATGAAGCTGGTCAAGCACCTGCTCTGATTTATATGGAACCAGGCCTCCTGCAGCAAATCCACTGCATATATTAGATGCTGTCAGTGCGTGTGGGCGCACTTGCTGGTAGATTGCAATGAAATCTTTCTTGTCAATATGATTGATGCTGTGCTGCATATAGATCTGTGTTTCCTGCCCATATGTGCGTTTCAATGGCCCAAAGCAGGCAATATCAAGCAGCTGTAATAGATGTGATGAATATGGTGGAAGATATAGAGGAATGATCATATTCTCAGTGCAGAATTGATCAAATTCAGCAGATGCATGGCTGCTATGGCCATCAAGAATTAGCAGGCAATATCTCCCTGCTGTACAGGCTTTGGTATGTTTATTAAAAAAATCCTTCAGCCAACACATCCCAAGCTCATCAGTGGTCCAGCTGTTTTTACTGGTCCCAATTGTCCAGCCCTTTGGTAGTTCTGTATACCAATTAGATTGGTGATTCTGGGCTGCAAAGATAATCATTGGGGGCAGGGCCCAGCCAGCTGAATTGACTCCTTCAATCACAGTCATTCATTCTTAATTCCCTGGTTGAATTGCTCTAGGCCGGCCCCTCATCTTAGAGCCAGTAACAATCTTTGCAGTTGCTATCAATCCCATTGAAAAGCCAGTCTCATCAAAGTTGTAGATATCCTGTATCACTTCACATTATATGCTTTCGCAGCCGCTCAAATGCTTTTTATTTGACCTGATTGAATTGCTTTGATGGCAAGCAAGATACAGCCCTCTTGCTGAACTGCTGAATCTGCTTGTTTTGCTTGTTTTGGTGGCATATTTGTAGTTGAAGGTGATGAATATGTCGTGTTGGTTGGTTACGTGGCCCGCTCGGTGTCCGATTACGTTATATTTAGTAATGGGGAGATATCTCACTTATGTGTCTTGCTTGCTTATATATTATGTTATTCTTCACATTAAAATATTATATTATAAGGCAGCTTTAAATCAGACTGTCTGAGATCTTTAAAAATAGAAAATTAATTATTAATATTTAATGTGGTTGTGGATTCATTAAATATTATTTCTAATTATTTTTTAATTAGTTAGAACTTCTCTTGATATTTAAATAAAAGATAAGTAATATCTTTACAGTCCAGCTAGCTGAGTTATAAAACGAAGTTAATAATATTAATATCTTTAATTAAATATCAAGAAATGATAGCATCTTATTTGATTGATATAATACTAGATTAGTAGCTGCAAATCCAATATATGATATAGTGCTTGTAATTATATATATTAATATATAAGGAAAGTCTATCTTATTAATATAATTAATATCAAGCTGTTGCTGGACTGAATCTACTAACTATATATTTGCTTTAATAATATAAAATAGTCAACACCAAAAGACTGTAATCAATTTAGTAAGATAATATATAAAAAATTTTTATAAAAATAGTCAACTCCGCAGTTGCATAATTACTATATATAATCATTTAAAATCAGTAAATAATATCTTTTAATTATATATACTGCTATATACTTATTAAACATCTCCTAATCAGATTTTTATATAGTAAGCTTATTATTGGGTCCATCTGTTTTTACATAATTAATCATCTAATTGTGTGATATATCTTGATACTATATAGATTAACAAATTTAATGAAAATTATTTAAGAATAAAACTCAGTCAGTATTAATGATCTCAATAATTATTATCTATTCTTGATTGCCTGACTGCAAAGCTCTAATATAATTAATAATATAATAAAAGTTAATGTAATCCACAACCAAGCAACACATACAACTGAGCGACGCAGTTTTGCCGCACTCGCCATGTTTTTTGAAGCTTGCTCAGCCATCAACACCATTAAATTAGACTATCTTGTAGTTGAATATATAGCTATTTACTAGGGCAATTCCTTATAGTATGTCCAACAATCCCACAGCCACTGCAGTGTGCTGGAGCTCACTGGCAAGGCCTAGGTGTAGGCTCATCAACATGCTTATTAAGCTGTATATCAAGCTGCTGAACACAATTTTGACCTTCCTATACAAATAAAATAAGATCATCATCTAGAATAGCATCATGCGCCTTCTTGTCTTTTTTCATTTTCTGCTTGTTCTCAGCCTGTAGAACTTTTATTTCTTGTTGAAGAAGAAGGTTCACATTTATTGCCATTTGCACAGTCTTTTTAAGATATTGAATATAAGATATTGGACTGCTGAAGAGCTTTCTTGTACTAAGGCTTTTCTGTAAGCTGCAAACCTTGCAATCTAGCTGGTGAGGATTCTGAGGTGTTCAAAAAGCAAAAAAGATTGAGCCTTTAACAAAAGATAATGTTGATGTATAAAGTTGAAAGGTAATCTTTTCAAGAATTTAGTTTTTATTAAGTGGCTTAAGATTAGTTTCTGTGAAGCCACTGCATATATTCTCCCTAGTAAATATTTTTTTTGCAAGCAAATGGATAGAGAGATAAGAAATCCTTTTTGTTAATATAATTGTTGTCAGCAGCCATCATTCCCTCAACCAATTTCTTATATGTGTGTTTAAGCAGGCCAAAAACACCAACATCTAGTGATTGTAGAAGATGAGAGATATAAAGAGGCATACAAAGACAGATAATTATATTCTTCTTGCAAAAAATATCAAATTCTATAATTTGATAGCTAGAATGACCATCAAGAATAAGCAACTGCTTTGCATCAATTAAATGATGTTTAGGATATGGTTCAAACATCTCTTTTAGCTAGTAAAGGCCTATTTTATTTGTTGTTTAGCTATTCTGATTTCTCACAAGAGCATAGCCCTTATTAAAAAGAGCAGGTTCTTGAAATCAAGTAGCTTATTGAGATCCTGCTTTTAAGATAATCTATAAGGGTATATAAATCTCTTTTAAGCTCACACATTTAATAATTGTGATCTATTTATAATTCCTCTGAATAACTCTCTGAGGTCTTTCACTACTACACTCCACTGCAGTAATAATTTTAGAGGTGGAACAGAGTCCCATTGCAAAGCCAATTTTATTAAAATTCTAGATATCATTCTTATGAATATTATATTCCTGAATAGCTTCTTGTATAGTCTCAAATTATTGTTTTATAATATTTGGATCCTCCTGCTTCATATGTTAATATAATATGCATCAGTTATATTGTGTACACAGTGCTAGATAGTGCTTGATAAAGTTATATGCCCAGTTGATATCAATAAATATAGTAGAATCTTGTGTCTGCTTGTAAAGTAAAATCTGTGCCATTCCACACAGAAACTCTGGCTGAATTGAAAAGCCTTGCTTATCTATATCTAGCAGTTGCTTGGTAAGGACTTCCTCTTCAATAACTGTCAATTTATAGCTATTAATATGTGTTTCTGAGTGTTGTTTTCTTCCTTTAAGCTGTTTATAAAGGATAGCTTCTGACACCCTAAATATACCAGCAGCTTTTCTTTTCAATTGAATTTTTTGATTTCTAATAGCTGAAATAGCCATTTGCATTCAATTTTCTTGAGAAAAAGGCATTTTGCATAATAGAAATGGAAAAAAGATGCATTGAAGAATATTGATGGTAGAATGTTTTGAGGGGGCAGCAAAACTGTGTTGCTCAGTTGTATGTGTCACTCGGTTGTGGATTACATTAATGCATTATAATTTAGACATATTATAGAGAAATAAATGTATCAATGTATATCCAGGTTTCAGCTAAATATAATTAGATTTAGTTCTTATAACTTTAAGTTAAAAAGTTATATGACATGTCTGTTTCATGCTTTATACAACTAGCATATTTTAAAACATATTTTCTTAACAAAATTATACGATAAGAATGTTATTAAAATATATAGTAAATAAAGGATTGATTAAAGACTTTTACTATATAAAAATTTTGGAATCTATATTTTATTAAAAGTAACTAAATTAGTTATAAAGAATATCTATATTTCTTCTAAAAATCTATTCTTTAAAAATTTCTTTATAATATATCTGCTGATGCTATTTGTTTTATAACTGCTTTAGGTAATATCTATCATGCATAAAGTAAGATGAACTTAAAGCTTTCTTTTCTCTCTGTATCGAGAGCATCTAACAATAAGAAACTGCCAAGTAGATTTTCTGCTTATTATTACTGATGTCTAATACTAATTAATATTAGACCTGTGGCCTTAAGAAATATTAAATCTGATAAAAGAAATTAGAGAATTACAACTAAAGTTAATGTAAATCAGATTGCACATAGATCTATATACCGATTTTAATTTTATATAAATAATTAATTAAACTGCTGATTAATCTTAGTATTTAGTATCTTACTGAAAGAGCTTCTTTTATATTAAAAATAACTAATATTCTAATAATCACCTTAATGCAAGTATATTTAAATAACACAGCTGATATAATTACTAAGTGATTTATAATTATACTGCTGATAAAATCAGATGATTAAAATTTTTATTAAATTAGTCAAATTATTTTCTGAGAAGAATATTAAAAAATTCGTTATAATAGTTTTGTCACTCATTAATAATTCTAAGAAAAATTAAGATTTTTCAGTTTTAATATTAAGATATATTTATTGCTAAACTTACTGTACTGTCTAGCAGCAGCTATAATATTAATTAAATAGCTATTTAAACTCTTTTTAATATATTAATATATATATATATCAGCTAGTATATAATATATGTGATATATAGTATTAATATAGTTCAACTTCGGTAATTTAAACTATATTGATTCTTAACGTCTGTAGTATAAATTAATAATTAGTTCATCTAGCTTATTGTTTATTATCTTTCTGTTAATCTTAAAAATAAATATCTAGATTTTGAGTAAGATATTTAATGTTATAAATTTAAGCTGCGACATAAAGACAATTAATAAACATATAGATATTAGATCTAATAGTAAATCTTGTCGTCTTTATGGGAAGTGGGTGGCTCACTTATAGATTACATTAATCATTAGAGATTAATAATTGATATTTGTCAATTGCATGACCATGAGTATACTTATAAAATTTTTTATTTAAAGCAAGTTAAGCTGATTATTTATTTAATCATTTTTATTAATATATTAATAATCACTTAGTCTAAAAATATATCTTTTATGAAGCTTAATATATTTTTCAGTAAAGATAGTCATTAATAATAAATAATATTTACTTAGGAGAATTACTTAATTATAGTCATTTATTTATAATTTTCTAACACATAAATTTTGAATAATAATATTAATCTAAGTTGGTGATAATCTTTGATGTTTAAGATTACACTTATTTAAAAATCAGTCTTATCAAAGTTGTAGATATCTTAATCAATCATGATTATAAATAATATCTTATATATATTGAAACCATTTGCAAATAATCTTTGAATCTTTATATTAAATCTATTAATAATTGTATTTGTAATTATATTTCAATTGAAGCTTTTTACAAGTTATCAATTAACAAACTTGTAAATCTAATTCTGGTCAATAATTAATAATAATAATATAAAAACAATTATTAATTTTGCTCACTCTGCAAAAAGTAGATGTGCCATTTATTATACCATTAGATTTGCGATGATAAATCATATTGACTTATAGATAATATCTATTTCATAAGAATAGATTTCTCAATAGTGATCAGTTTTTAATAATTATATCTATATGTGAAACAGAATCTTAAAAATACAAAATATTTTTATATTATATGCTCTAGCAGCAGTCCTAGTATTAGAGAACTGATCATTTTAAAAGCTCTAACAGCTAAAATAATTCTGTTTTTTAGAGTTATTTTTATTGTTTTGTGATGGTGATATATTGATTTAAAGTTGGTGATTGCATTGGTTGTGGCAAGTATATAGCCAACTCAGTGGTAGATTACATTATAATATTTTTATTATATAATCTGATTTATAGCAACTATAATAGTTATAAATCTTAATTCTAATAGGATTATAAGCTAGATTATTAATTCTTAGTTATATATTAATCTAATCTTGGAGTACTCATCATTAAATTATTTAATTAAAATGATTATTCTTATTAAACTTAAATTTAAGATGGCTCTTAATATTATTAATATATTAATTTATTTTATCTTAGTTTATTTTTCTTATATGTTATTTTAGTAAGAGCAGCTCTTTTTTTAATAACTTGCAGATACATTTTAGACTTATAAGATACTTTAAGATTTAGATTTCTTAAAAAGTTTATAAAGATTTAGATCTCTTCTGCTGATAATTTAGATAGTTAATAAAATCTTAAATTAATATAATAATCATTAAATATTAACATACTTCTAACTGACTTATTGTAATAGACTAGCTAAATTATTTATTTAATGTAAAAAATTTGTAAAATTCTTTAAAGATCTGATTCTAATGGTTCTTAAAAATTTTAATATTTATATTACTTTATCAGCAGAGGAATACTTAATATTTTTCTTTATTTTTTCTCTTGTAATAGTAACTTTAGTACTTAAAAAAGAATCTGGGACATATTATAAAGGACTTCTCTATTTTGTAGTATTTCTTTAGATAGATTAACTGCTGCAGAACTTACTTTTTTGCTTCTTTTATTTTTTGAAGCTGCTGACAATCATAATAACTTTAATATAAGATTACTTTTACATCTGCAGCTTCTTCTCTGAGATAGAGTTAACATAATCCACCACCGAGCTGGTCACACCACTGAGCTGGTCAGCCACAACACCAACACCAAGTTTTTGACTATTACTACCACCACCACCCGCCACCACCACCTAATGGCTGATATATCTAGGGAGGAACATCTTCAATTGGCCCTTTAGGCCTATAAAAAAGGCCAAAAGGCCAATTTCTATCAATCTAAAAGGCTGCAGATGCAGTTGATGTGCCTAAAAGCATCTTAATAACATATGTCAATAGAACTACTTCTTGCAAAGATTTAATTATTAATTATTAAAAATTGACAGAGACTGAAGAGAATACACTTTTAATATAAATTCTGGATATAAACTGATATAGTTTATCTCTGCAAATATTAACTGTATGCTATCTAATACAGTTATTGCTATCTGTTTGGCTATCATCCTCTCAAAGAGCCTTCATTAGTAGAACTGGGTAAACTAGTATATCAAGCACCACAATAAACTTTGCTCTAAATACAGCTAAAAGTATGATTACCAGCAAGCTAAATGTGAAGATCCAGAGCTGATTAAAAGATAGTTCAAGCAGTTCTATAATACTATTCAAAATTATAGAATTCTTACACAAGATATCTACAATATGGATAAGACTGGCTTCTAAATAAATATGATTTCAACTGCCAAAGTTGTCTGTGAATCAGAAACATGAAAGAGTCATGCAAGAGCTATATAATCTGAAAATTGTGAATAAGTGATTGTAATTATTACAGTAAATACAGCTAGATAAGCCTTATTTTTTAGATTATTCTTGCTGCAGAAAATCACCAATCTTGTTGATATTAAGTTGTTTTAAATGACTACTGAATCAGCATCAGCAAGAATGGTTGAATAAATAATAAAATAGGCCTCAAATAGCTTTAAAAAATCTTTAAGATATATATAGCTTTATATATAGTTGTGAGATATCATCTTTTGATTCTGGATAAATATAGTAGTTATGCCACTACAAAATTTAATAAGTTTTGTATAGAAAGAAAGATAATTCTTTTATATATATCATTATATTCTTCTTATCTGCTACAACTGCTGGATGTGAGCTGCTTTTCACCATTAAAGTGCTTATATGGCCAGAAGACTTAGAAGATAATGTAAAGAGAGATCTATTCTATTGATAAAAAAGATTCTCTATATATTTATTCTGTAGTTTATCAACAAGCTTTATCAGCATCAAATATTCAAAATAAATTTATAGTAATTGATCTGATTTTATTGTCCCTTAAAAGAGTCCTTTCAAAGCTTTATATCTAGCTTAAGACATCAACACTATCTTCCACAGTATATAGCAATCAATCTTTTGGCCCAGATAAGACATCAACTGATATGTATTAACTGAACCAGCAAAAGAAACAAATTTAATATCTCTAAAATTATTAATCATTATCTCCTTCTACTATAGAACAGGTAGTGAATAAGGTGATTAAATATATAAAGATTATTATACAAAATGCTATTTTATTGTAGCAAGAGATTTATTAGCTTTATACAGAAAACCAACACCAAAAAAGAAAGCAACAAGCATCTAAATATTTTATTCAAGCAGGGGGAAGCTTAACAGGTGCTAAAAAACAATAAAAAGCTTAAGAGTATAAGTAACTATAGGAATTATCTTGACAATTATAAAGACCATCAAGATACAGTAATTGCAATCAAGAAGATTATAATTAGCTTAAATATTCTAATAAATAGTGCCTTTTCTTTTATATAGGAAAATATAATAGATTTTGTTGCAATAATCTTCAAGATTTTCAGTTGTATTGGGCTGCAACTCTTGGCCAAGAACTGACCAGTGCCAAAATATAGGGTAATCCGGTAACCTCTCAGGTAACTAGATAACCTGTAGGCTTCTTAATGTGAGTGAAGGTTGGTAGAAAGCTTCAATGAATAACCAGTAGATCCCCTATATTGATCCTAAGATCTGTATGAGAATAAGACGCGGTAGACTAGATATATGCCTGGGTGGTTGAGCCTATTTATGCTTGTTCTGTCATATCACCTTCTTTGCTCATCCAATCCCTTGATATGATCCAATCCCTTGATATGTCGTCATATCACCTGATTTGACCGGTTCGGATTATCTTTATTCCTTGCGTCCACGTAACCCTTGCATTCAGGGTCTTGCTGACAACCAGCTTAGTGGTGTGACCAGCTCAGTGATGGATTACTGTCAAAATATAGGGTGATCTGGTAACCTCACAGATAACTAGATAACCTGTAGGCTTCTTAATGTGAGTGGAATATTGGTAGGAACTTCAAACAATAACAAGTAAATTCCCTATATTGATTCTAAGATCTGTATAAGAATAAGACACAGTAGACTAGATATATGCCTGGGCAAGAGTTCTCTTTTATGCTTGCTCAGTCTTGTCCCCTGTCCTGCCATATCATGTCTCTAGACCTGCAATATCATGTTTCTAGATCTGCTTGGTTTGGTGTCACTTTCTTCCTCATGTCCTTGGACATGATCAGTTTGGATTATCTTTTCTCCTTCAAGTCACCTTGTTCTGTTTCAGCCCCTGTTCTTGGGGTTCTGCTAACAATTACATTATTTGCTTTTGAGAGAGGAGAAGGTGCCTAAATCCAGTAGCTGCAAGAAATGGTTAGTATGTGGAGATAAAAAAAACAAGCATAATTTTATTAATTTTGCAATACAACATGAATTCAACATTATCATGAGTTTTGTAGCTATCCAAATTGGCATTTATCTCTTTCTAGCTTGGTTTCAGAGATAAAGATAGCCTGTAACCAATTGAATACAATATCCGTAAATATTCATCCATTTGTAGAGCTGATATAAAGCTAATCCGGCACTTCTCCTGTTTCAGATCAAGATGTTTGTGGATCCTTGTCTTTGAATATAACCAACAGACAAATATTGGCTCCAATAGCACTATGTCGGAAGAATAAGGCCTTGAAGGAGATATGAGGTGACACAGAGCTCAATGAGGGTAACAGGGAGATTAAACATGGGAACAAAGAGAGAGTGCAAAGCACATGACTAAAAGTATATAGTAGATGGGAAGAAAGAAATATGGTCAGTCTGACTTTTAAAAGAATAGAGAATATGCAAGCCTAGAAGAATAAAAAGGAGAATATACCAACAGAACTACTATAGAGGAAGATATAAGAATATTTTTTCCCTAAGCATAGAGCTACTTCTCTTGATCATGTCTTATTCTCATACAGATCTTAGAATCTAGATATTCAACTGGTTTACTTATTTTTAGTTTCTTGACTTCTATCAACTATCTCACTTTAAGAATAACAGTTTAACTGTTAGACAGTTAATACCTTTTGACACACTAATAGTCTCAACAATTGTAACCCATTCACAATTTTGTGGAGATTAGATATAAGTATAGTTCTTGCTCATCTTTGTAAGCCTGAAAGTTCATACAGAGCCATAATGTAATCTCAGTCTCATCTATATTTCATATATTCTCTAGTTGAATCTGACATGTGGTTTGAATGTAATAAAAAGTGCTTATAGAATTTATGAATCTGTTCTAGCTGAGAATTGTGAATTCATTTAGCATCAATCCTTTATCTGATAATTGAAAACATGTTTGAATTGTGTTAAATGAATTGATACTAAATTAGTCAAAAACTAAAGTAAATTATTTATAACTGTAAAATTAAAATTATTATTAATAATTCTTAAGATTATAAAACAGTTATTGATTATATAACAATTTATAATTATTCTGCCTGATGGACACTAAATTTTTTTAAAATAATTTGTTATTGATGAGATTTGAACATCTAATATATATAAAAATTTTATAGAATATAGTTTACATTAATTATACAATAATATTAAATACTATAATATTAATTAACTAAACTATCTGCATACTCTTATTAGCAGTATTTCTTTATTAAAGATACAAGTTTAGTATATTTAAAAGCCTCTGAGAGGTTTGATTGCACAGATCTAATATATTAACTTTAATTCTTTATATATTCAGAAATTCTTTATAAGATCAAATAAGAATTAGATTATTGTTTTGTATAAATAAAAGAATTAAAATGAGTCTATTTTATTAAATTTTATAAAGAATTTATAAAATATAGAGGCTTATATTTTAATATATAGCTGAGAGAAAATCTAACTTTAATATACATCTCTAAGATGGATATTATAATCTAGATCTAATTTCTCATAACTTCACTAATTCTTTATAAAATCTAATAGAAATAAGCTTATTTTAATTTCTTATTCATGTCAAAACAATAGTTCAATTGTTATTTAATTTTATAAAGAATTTATGAATATATGAAGAATTGAAGTTGGCATACTAGACCTATGCAACTGAAGCCCTGAGGGCTTCTAGATCTGACTAAAATCATTTAAAAATAGATATACATTATTAATAATAGTTATTTAGTTCTAAACTTTAAGCAAAACCTAAGCAGATCTATTATAAATCAAAGTAAATTCTTTATAAAAATTAAAATTATCCACTAGTTTGTTATAGACTAGTTATAATAGCTAATAATTAGCAAAAACTCTTAATTACCTTTAACAACTATTTATAACTAGTGACAACTAGGCTTTCTAATCAGCTATAAGCATGTAAATATATAGATAGTATAATAAAGCAATAAATAATTAGAATCTGATTATAGTAAACTGACTGTTGATTTTTAAAGGCCAGCATAGCTAGCAGACTATATATATGTACAACTATATCGCATGATTTACTCAGCTCTAGAGCTGGGTTGCCTTTGGTACATACTGCAATCTATGCCTAATAGTCAGATACTGTGTTCAGTTACCGGGTTATAGTTAGTAATTATAACTTATAATATAATTAATTACTGAGTAGATTATCTCATTAAATGAATTATCTACATATCACCTACTATATTCATAATTATACAACAGCAACTCTAAAAATTGGAGCTATATACAGTAGAAATCAATTGCTTAGTGACCAGGACATTAAACTGATATAATCTAGTATAGTATATGCTGCACTGCAGTGATGCTTACTTTACTAACTATAAGTTTGACTGCTTAATCATCTCTTCATATAATGTAATCCACCACCAAGCAGCACACACCACTGAGTGGTGCAAAAGTTCTGAGTTTCCCCTCTATCCATCTTCCCCTATTCAACCACCTAATATGCCACCAAAATCATCAGATTCTGCAGTTAATCAAGAAGATTGTCTTCTATTAGCTATAAAGGCCTATCAGAATGGGCAGTTTCAGAGCAAAGCAGCAGCAGCAACAGCATTTGATATGCCTCCACAGACCCTCTAGTATTGGCTTTACAGCAGAACAGCATGTTCAGATACCATGCCAAATAATCAAAAGCTCACAAAATCAGAAGAATATTCACTTAAAAAGTGGATTCTTGATATGGATAAGTGAGGTCTACCACCATCTCATGCCACTGTATGCAGAATGGCAGATCTATTACTATCTGATTGCAAAGGCAATACTGCATCAATTGGTCCAAATTGGGTGACCCAATTTATCAAGCAGCATAATGATCTTGCATCAAAATACAATTGCAAGTATGATTATCAACAAGCACAATGTGAGAATCCAGATATTATTAAGAATTGGTTCAATCTTGTTTAAAATACTGTAGCAAAATATGGTATTCTTGAACAGGATATTTACAATTATAATAAAACAGGCTTTTAAATGAATGTGGCATCTACAGCAAAAGTTATCACTGGATCTTACTATTCTACAAGCTGTGATGCAAGCTATACAGCCTGGGAATCATGAATGAGTGACAGCTATTGAATCAGTCAATGCTACAGGCTGAGCCCTACCCTCTATGATCATCTTTGCTGGCAAGGTCCATCAATCTACATGGTATCAAGATCTGCCTCATGACTGGACAATAGGCCTAAGTGATAATAGATGGACCAATGATGAGCTGAGCTTGCTATAGCTAAAAGAGGTCTTTGAGAGGCATACAGCAGCACATACAATAGAAAGATATTGCCTTCTTATTCTGGATGGCCATAGCAGTTATACTACAGCAGATTTTGACTTCTTCTGTAAGAATCATCAAATCATTTCTTTCTATATGCCAGCATATTTATCCCATTGTCTACAGCCTCTTAATGTCTCTTGCTTTGCTCCCCTAAAGCAGGCCTATGGGCAGCAGGTTCAGAAGAGCATGCATCTTGGCATTAATTATATTGATAAGCAAGGCTTCTTATTGCTATATCAGTCTTCATGAAAAGCACTTTCCGCAGCCAATATAAAGAGTGGATTTGCAGCAACAGGCCTAGTGCCATTCAATCCACAGTACATGCTAGATATGCTCAATATTCAGTCTAAAAAAATTACTCCACCTTCTTCTTCTCATGGCCTCTGGGTTGCAGACTCCTCATTCTACTGCAGAGGTGCAAAAGCAGATGCAACTTATCAAGAAGCTTATTGACCATCATTCTCAAAGCCCTCCAAATCAAGCAATTGGTCAGCTGGCAAAGGCATGTGAATCTACTATGCATGAAGTCCTCATGTTTTGGCAGCAGATAGAAGAGCTTCATGCTGCTAATCAGCATTAAAAGTGAAAGAGAGAAGCCCCTAGATCCTTTATTGCTTCAGGAGGCATTCTAACAGGTGCTCAAGGCCAGCAGCTTGCTCAAGAAGCTGAGCAAGCATTAGAGGGGGAATTGCAAGAGCAGAAGAAATAAGCATCACCACAGTGCAGTAACTGCCATCTGATTAGTCATATTAGGACTCAATGCCCTAGTAAATAGGCCTACCTAGTATATAGCATCATTATCATATTCATTTGTGGATAGATTCCTAATAGAATTTGTGGCATTGCGGCATTGCATTCTGCTAGAATCTTTGCACCACTCAGTGGTGTGCGCCGCTCGGTGGTGGATTACATTATTTGATCAGCTTGCTTGTATATTGCAGTCTCTCTATATCTATTAAAATATCTTCAGTAGTTATATAGAATCTAGATATATTTCTCCTTTCTTTTAAATGTTGATTAGCAGCTAGACTTGTTATTTATGCGGGAGAACATTCAACCCGCCTCATTTCACCTGCAACCTGCAAAAATAACAAGTCTAGTGCCTGTATGTATGTATATTGATATATAATTAGAAAGTCTACAATATAATTGATGTCAAGCTATATACTAGACTGAATCTGCTAGTTATATATTTGTTTTAATAATGCAAAGTATTCAACATTAAGAGGCTGTAGTCAATGTGATAAATAAGATAGTATATAAAATAAGTTAATACTTCTTATAGAAATAATTGAACTCTACAGTTATGTAACTCTTATAATTATTTAAAATCAGTAAATAATATCTTTCAACTATATATGCTGCTATGTGCTTATTAAACATCTCTTTTAATCAAACTATATATAGCTTATTATTGGTCTATTTATTTTCACTCATATTAATTACTCAATCATGTGATATATTTTAATATCATGTAAATTAATAGACCTTATTAATTAAAAATAATTATTAAAGATAAAGCTCAGCTAATCGCATCAACTATCTTAATTATAATCATTTATTTGTAATTGTCTAGCCGCAGAGCTCTAATACAGCTAATAGAATAAATAAGATTTAGTGATAACTTTGGCTGTAAATGCCACACTTATTTGAAATCAGTTTTAAAGTTGTAGATATCTTATTCTAGAATGTCATATTTTTATATAGTATTATAAACAAGCTAAAACCATTTTTCGATATTTTTAAATTCTTATATTAAGCCTATTAATAATTATATTTGCAGTTATATTTGTGACGGCGTGGCGGACGAGTAGGTGGTTGGAGATACTGCCAGAACTACTTGGCTATATCAACCATCTTATGATGCTATAATTTCTCTCTTTTTCTTCTCCATGCTTTTGATTCTGTATGACAAGCTACTATAGTTTCAGCTAATAATACTATAACTAAGCGCCATCACAATATTTAGACTGAAGTTCTTTATAGCAATCAATAAATCTATACATCCACTTCTTATAAATCATGGCTAAAGATGATGCTTTCAGCCAGATAGATAGCAGTAGATTAGCCATATTGTGTACAGAGCTAGATATAATAGTAGGCTCTATTAATCTATATCTAATATTCATTTAATGAGTGAAGATTCTTCAGTAGTAGTAAGCTTTTGATTATTTAATATTAAATCAATAACATAATCCATCACTGAGCTGTGCAGACCACTGAGCTGCACAGTCCCTGAGAAAAAAATTCAACCACCAACACAACTGTAAATTTTGAAGCATTTTGCAACCAAATTTAATGAATTTGACTATATAAAGAAGGAGACTATTTACTAGGGCATTTAAGCTGATTATAGTCTGTTTGATTGCAATTACTGTATCTTGATGGTCTTTGAGTCTATGATCTAGATAATTCCTGTAGTTGCTTTTTATACTCTTGAGCTTTTTACTGTTCTTCATCATCTGTTAAGCTATTATTAGTTGCTATAAAGTATCTTGATGCCTCTTACTTCCTTTTTAGATGCTGATTTGCTGCATGAAGTTGATTAACTTCTTACTGCAATAGAATAGCATTCTGCATAATAATAATCTTTGTACTTTTGATTATCTTATTAACTGCCTATTCCAGTATGAAAGGAGACACTGTTTAATAACTTTAAAAATATTGAATTCACTTCTTTTACTGGTCTAGTTAATATATATTAGCTGGAGTTTTATCTAGGCTATTAAAAGATTGATTGCTATATGCTGTAGAAGATAGTATTGGTGTTTTCAACTAAATATAAAGCTTTAAAAGCACTCTTTCAGGTAATAATAAAATCAGGTCAGTTGCTGTAAATCTGCTTTAAATATTTGATAAGGATAAAGCACATCAATAGATTATAAAATAGATATAGAGAAAGTCTTTCTTATTAATTAAATAAATTTTATTCTATATTATCTTCTCAGTCTTCTGGCTATAAAGGTGCTTCAGTGGTAAGAAGCAGCTTACATCAAATAAATAAAGCAGATATAATAAATATGGTAATAGATATAAAGAAATAATATTTCTTTCTATATAGAATTTATTAAATCCTGCTGTAGCATAACTGCTATAACTATTTAAAATCAAGAGGTAATATCTCCCAATGATATAAAAAGCTATATACTTTTTAAACATCTCTTAAAGCTATTCAAGGCCTAATTTATTATTTATCCAGCTATTCTCACTGGTGCTGATTTAATAATTTTTTAAGACAATCTTATACCATTAAGATTAATGATTCTTTGCAGCAAAAATAATTTGTAAAAATAAGGCCCATCCAGTTGTATTTACTGCTATAATTACAGTAACTTATTTGCAGTTTTTAGATTATATAATCTTTGCATGACTTTCTCTTGTCTCTGAACTGCAGACAATTTTAGCAGTTAATATCACACCCATTTGAAAGTCAGTCTTATTTATATTATAGATATCTTGCTCAAGAATCCTATACTTCTGAATAACATTATAAAACTGTGTAAACTAGCCCTTAATAAGCTCTAGATCTTTGCATTTAGCTCACTGATAATTGTATTTTCAGCTGTATTTAGAGCAAAATTCTTTATAGTGCTTAATAAACTGATTTATTCAGTTCTCTCCAATAGAAGCTTCTCGAGATAAAGATAATCACACAGAAAGTAATAATTGCACTAGATAGTGTACTGTTGATATTTATGGAGGTAAACCATATCAGTTTATATCAAGAATCCATATTGAAAGTGTAGATTCTTCAGTATCTATCAATTTGCAACAATTTGCAGTTGAATTTTTGCAAGCAGTAGTTCTATTAACATGTGTGATAAAGGTCCTTGGAGGCACATCAAAAGCTTTGGCAGCTGCAGTTTTTAATGAAAAAAGACCTTTCTTATAGGCTTCAAGTGCTAATTGCATATGCCCTTCTTTTGATATATCAGCCATGACATGGTGCGTTGGTAAATCGCGATAAATCTGATGATAGGGGGTGGCTGAGGTGGTGGCCGTGCAGCTCGGTGGTCCACACAGCTCGGTAGTGGATTACGTTACAAGCAGCACAACTGCAAAGGCAATATATAAGTGTTCAATATAACATATTATATGCTTTTGCAGCTGCTCATATGCTTGATATTTGATCATCTTTATAAGCTTTGATTGCAAGCAAAATACAGCCCTCTATATGAGCCTTTGAATCTGCTGTTTTTGGTGGCATCCTGATGGTTGAAGCTGTTGAACGCGTTGCGTGTTGGGGAATGTGGGCCGCTCAGTGTCGGATTACATTAGTTAGGGCCTTCTATGCATCTCATAAGTCATTAACAGTTATTGACCACCTTGCAGCACCTATCACTCTATCTACACTGAATAACATCAACACAATGTCACAAAGTAATACTGACATCAACCAGGCTGATTTAAATATTACTGAGGTGAGGTCTTCTCTTTGCCATCACTGATGCCGGCCTTTGTAGTAGGCAATGCCAGTTCATCACATGCTTCTGTGCCACAGGGTGAGTGCTAATAATATATCCTAAGCAGGCATTTCGGGAGCTAGCTAAGTGTGTTTGCTCACACCAATGTTATGCATTTGTTTACAGCTGTTGACTCGAGTGCAGCGGCGAAAAAACCGCTTCGGCTCTGGAAAATCATCTCACCAGCCTGGAGTACAGAATCGAAGAGCTTCTGGCTGCGGTCGAACAGGGAGACAGTGAACGGCTATGCTCACAAAAGATAAGCACCTGTGATACTGGATACAGAGCTGCAGAGCACATGGTCATACAGGGCGGTCAGAGTGCTGGCGATCCTTCAAATATGGCGTCCAGATGAAATGATCCGTCTGACCCTTTCTCCACCACGCCCACTTCAGTTATGATGGCGTCTATGAGCGTCGAAGGGGTGATATCAAAAGCAGGATTCCACACCTCAATACCTTGTGCGGCGATGCGTATGGTTTCCATAGATATAGTACCTGTTTCATCCCCTCCTTCACGAGGCCCCTTGATATTGGTTACCTCAGAAGCGGGGCGTTCTTCGATGACTATATCGCTGCCGGACCGAGTCTTCAGATCAATCGTCGTGCGAGGAGCGGCGACCAGGAATTTTACACCGTGATGCTTTGCGAGGACCGCCAAGCCGTATGTCCCAATCTTGTTTGCTGTATCGCCATTGGCCGCTACTCTGTCCGCTCCAACGATAATCGCAGATATATCTGCTTTCCTGCTGGCAAGAAGCGCCGCCGCCATGGAGTCCGTAATGAGCGTTGAGGGAATGTTGTCGTGGACCAATTCAAAGGCTGTTAGACGAGATCCTTGATTGTACGGCCTTGTCTCTGTGCAATATGCACGGCCCAGAACATTGTTAGAGTGAAGGGAGCGAATAACGCCTAATGCTGTCCCATAACCAGATGTCGCAAGGGAGCTATTGTCATGCTTGTAATTAGACCTTGTACCCCGTAACTGGATACAACAGGCAGCTTACCCAGTATTGCAGTGGGTTAGAATGTTCACCTTTTGCTTTTCCGGTCGAAGGATATTCTCAATAATCCATTTGGCCCCATAGTGACCGATCTTCTTATTATCATTCAAGTCGTTAGTCAGCATTTGCTCCGCTGCTCTGAGAAATGCAGTAGCGACACTGTGCCCGGTAGAACCTCGCTCCCTTGCCTGTGCTGCCACCAGGAGCTCAAGTTTACGGGCGGCATCGCTCAAGTTGACAGCGGTGGGCCTGCTCGTCACAAGATATCGTAACTTTTCGACGATGAACACCTGTACCTCTTCGGCTACCGGTGATAGCTTATTGTGAGCGATGAGAGTATGAAGCTCAGCGGCAAGTGCGAGCATGGCCACGATGGCAATAGCGGGTGCACCTCGGACTCTCATCTCCTTGATAGCATGCCAGCCTTCTTCTGCAGACCGTATAGGCACAAATTTTGCAACATGTGGGAGACACAGTTGATCGAGAATTGTGAGATGTCCGTTATCATATTTGATTGCCTGCAATGTCATTTTTGCTCTGTCTTGCTTTGATGGGTTCTGTTGCGCGGGTTCTTAAGGCAGTTTTTTCCGGTGAAGATATGGAGACCAGTAGGCAGTTGCAAGTGGAATGCTGGCAGGCACTAGTTTAGGTAAGTGCAAATTTTTATTTTCTGTACCTCATTATTGTCTGGAATATTTTGCAGGGGCAGGTGCCCACATCTAGGTACTTCATGCATTATTCAAGTTTTCCCTAAACACAGGTTGTCAATCTGTGGCAATTTAGGGGCCTTCTTAACTAGACTTTAACTGAACTTATCCCCCTGCTGCACAAATTATGACACTATTGATCAAATCATGTGACTATAAGGTTCTGTAACAGTTGAGAAGGCCCCTAAGTCTTATCACTAAGAGCCTCACCATTCCCGAAGTATACAGTGTCGCAACTTGTGCAGCAAGGGGATACCATAGTGTGACAGCTACAGAATTGATCTACAAGATGTTTCTATTTGTGCTGCAAGGAGATAGTGTTGGCTAATGTGTTTCTACATGGTACTTACTGTGTTACATAGTTTTTGGACAGATATTAATGGACAGTAGACAAAGCTTGACTTTACTGTCCAACCATCCAATGAACACACAAATGACCTTGGCTGCTCAAACCTGCACCCGCACAGGCTAACTTATGCCATCTTATGTGATTGAAGCAATGTCAGAATGTTGCTGCTAAAGAAAGTCTCTCCAGTAAACCCGATAAGCCCTTGCCCATGCCATGTGACGATCAGGAGGGGTTCACTGATCTTGCAAATAGTCCACAACAAATGGGCTCAGTCTTCCAATTAAATGAACACAACAGATCCATGGGAGAGCGAGAGTGATACCATCATATGGAGTAGTGTTTAATTACTTAATCCTGTGAGTAACCATGGATGGCCTCAATGCACTGCAGAATGAGGATATGATTAAATGATTCTCGATTCTCACGACACGGCCTGGAATTACATGGTACCCCAAGCCTCACCCATCACTTGTTCTTCTCTCCTCCCTGTGCTCAAGTTTGCACGACAAAATATGAGCCGAAGCTTAACATAAGAGTACTTGAAAATTGCGTACTCGGGGTTCTCCAAAAGGCAAACAAGTCGTAAATGTTAGTTAGCAGAGATATAAAGAACTGGACAGAGTTAGTGCTGCGTAGAAAATGAGTGGAACGTGTTGGGAATCTGTTACCATTGTTGCCTCGCACGAAAGCATCCCCGTAACTTCGTCTCAATCTTCCATTGACATATTCTTCGGTCTTCTCCAAAGCGATATTCATGTAGCCGTCGACGGACTGAAGTTCTCCTGGGGGCATGTTAATTTTTGAATAATTTGACAGATTGAGCACTGAATGTCCAAACCTTTGTAGACAACGCCGGAATTGAGTTTCACTGTCACTGGAGCACCTATGATCTCGGTCAAGAAAGCTGATGGGTCTTTGCCCTCGGATGAAGCCCCGTTTTCCATAATGAGTCTCTTCCGGAGCGGAAAAAGGAAATTTCTTGTAGGCTCTGCAAAGAGGCACAGGAGCCCTCCTTTATACAGGTTGCCCGCACGATTGATGTCGCGGGTGCCGCTCGCTATCTGTTGCGGATGAAGAGGATAGGCTGTGCGGTATCAGCAGGATCAGCTTTGCTATTATCCTGCGGCGGATTCTGGAGCTGGAAGGGGAAGAAGCTGGCGAAAAGAGAAACTTTGAGAAGTTACTCTATAGAGCTAGTAGTCAGAATGAAAGCAGAGTTTGTCTTCTGGAATTCCTCTTGCCAACTGCCACTGAGATAGCTGGTCACTACACAGTAAATAAAACAACTTAAGCTTTGTTTGATCTGTCAAATGGATTGCACTCAATCTGCCCCACCCACATCACCTAGGGTCGCTGCCGCGCGGGATAGACCTACTACTGTGTACACCTTTGTACTCAATAGGCAGTGGTCCCAAACTATATTGAATGTACCGGTAGTTCTGACTCGACGTGCAGGTATGTGAAATGCACATTTGTGAAATAACTCTCTCTGGTTGTTCACAGTGCTGTCCAAGGAATCGCAGTCTACTAAAGGTGCCAGCCTTACGTGAGGACAGCCCTTGCTGGCTGGAACGCTTCTTGGAGGGTCCGCGCCCGACAGCTCAGCTCTTGAGACCTTGTACTGCGCTGATCTTTTATCAATACAACCCTTTCTTATTATTCTAAACTTGGACACAATAACGGATACTATGCGTTCCTTTTTCAACCGACCTTCCTGGGCAAGTACAGGGGCTGACAACGCGCCGCCTGATTTTTACCGACATTCACAACACACGTACGCCGATATTGTGGCCGCAAACCGAAAGCTGCGGGACAGGATGACGGTTGATAGTGGAGATGATTACAAGCTTCAGGATGGGGAAGCAACCAAACGCCGCCGCCGTACATCAAGCTCTGATGAACATGCGGAAAGAGACGATCTATGTGAGGCATCTCTTAACGAGAAGAACCATAGTGTAAGCATGAATGATGTGGGGCACAGAGCTCACAACGCAGAGAGTGATCAAGAATCTTTGTTACTGGGATCATGTCATAATACCACAGCTCCTTGTGACATTTCTGGGCCAGCGGTAGAATCTACCTCCGAGTCCGAGATTATTGATCTTAAACTCTTGTCTCGCCAACCCTCGTCGTCTGTCAGCTCGGCTACTGGGAATGGACCAAAAAAAGGATTCATTGAAGATGAATTCATATCCAATGAAGAATTTGCTGGACTCGAACAAAAGGCCCGAGAAAGAGTGCAGTGCAATTCAGAGCTGTCGACGTATAATAATAACAGAGATGTTCAAGAAAGCGGAAGTTTTGACTCCCAGCCTGCAGCCAAAGCTACTAAACATGACGTTTGTTCGACTCATGCTTCTTCTCAGCGTGATAACGTTGTCCAGATACTCATAACGTCAGATATTGAGAACACGAAGCCATTGATAGTCCACCGGAGAATGTCGCAGAGATTGAGAGACGTCCGCCTGGCATGGTGTAGACGTCAGGGTTTCGGAGAAGAGATGACTTCATCTGTGTTTTTGACCTGGAAGGGCAGGAGACTGTTCGATGTCACTACGTGTAGAAGCTTGGGTATCGACGCAAGAGCTGATTCTGGTTCTCTCTGGACATCTAATGAGGATCTGGCGGATGAAGGAGAAGTGATACGTTTACACATGGAAGCAGTCACGGATGATATCCTAGCAGCTCGCAGTTCGCGGGCTCTGGTGGATCCAAGAAATGACACGAAATGTGAGCCCGAAGAATTTGGAGATAGCAAGGACATCGATGAACCTATTAGGATTATTTTGAAGAGTCCAGGTTTGGATGATTTCAGGGTTAAGGCTAGGTCAAAGACGCAGATATCACGCATAATTGCTTCCTTTCGAAGCGCGAGACATGTGCCAGCGGAGAAAGACGTGTATCTGCTATTTGACGGGGAGCGCCTGGACCCCAACTCCTGCCTCGAGGAACACGATATTACAGACCTCGACCTAATAGATGTCCAAGTCAAATAACTGGAACCATAGCAACCTTATGCAGTGAGAGTATGATTGCCTAACGTTGTATTTGGTTCAGTTGACTATCTGGAGTCATCGGAGCAAGATTTCTGGGCCAATAGATATCTTTATATACGTTGAACTGAACTGTGTACAGTATGGCTGATTCGTTGCTAAATATTAATATGTAGTCCGTGTAGAGCTAGGTAGTTAGTTTGCAGCATCTGCTAGGAGATAGGTTCTTAGCATCATCAGACAGCATTGATTCCTACAATTAATATAAACTATAAGCAACTTCACCTATCATAAGCTTTAACTGGCCTCGCTATTATTCTATGGCTTAAGGGCTTTACACAGTTGTTCAAAGAAAGCCCCTTCCCCCTCACTACCATAGAAAAAAATAATGATTCCGAGTCATTCGGATCTTTTTTATGAGATATGATATGGCCTTGACTGATACTAATGTAATAATGTTTGTACTGTACATATTCCGCACATACAAGGGCGCTTGGTGTGCGGTCTCCCTCAACGGGGCTGGCCAGTTGACATCGATTAAGCCTTAAGGCGCAAAATCAGGCTCGCCCGTTGACCCACACCACAACTGGAGCTACTGCCGACCACTTTGGTATTCTGCCGGCAGAATCAGACCGCATGTCTGAACACACACTGCTACTGACAGACCGCCCACTGCCTGGGGAAGGGGGGGGGGGGTGGCGCACAGATTGCTCATGTGATTATGCACCCCACTTGGTATGTGCTTCTTCCCTAGATATTATTTTTTACCTCGGAGCAGCATGAACTGTCTAGACCACCCATCAAGATCATCCTGAAGCACTTCCAAGGACGCCACAATGAAAGTAATTACTGTCAATTTCATAACTTGCGCCGTAAAGAGCTGCAAGACATCTCCATCCTCATTTCCACTCCATTTTCGTGATGCAGAGCTGGAACAGCAGGAGTTGAACTTTCAACCGGAATTTATCCGCAATGTTCTTCCTCGAATAGATTGGGATGGGTTGCGTATCACCGCTAGCGAGGTATCGAGGTTTCCCTTCCTTTGAAACCATACTAGTTCGTAAAAATCTTTCTCCATTCTTTATTTGGACTGCTTGGACTGATATGCTTGGATTTATCATAATGTAGCTCGGATTCCCAAGCATTCCCGAGGTGAAGCCTGAGGGTGACGCTCTTGATGATGAGCAGATATTAAAGGACCTGCATCGGTTACTATTAGAGACGCAGGTTGTGGAGGGGAAGTTGATATGTGGAAACTGTGGTCATGAGTACAGGATAAAGGAAGGAATCGCAAATTTTCTACTTCCTAGCCATCTAGGTTTGCAATACTTCTGCCATCTCTACCAGAATTCCTTTGTTTTCATAGGGCCTTCACTGACGTCAATAGTGTGAATTAATATAGCTAGGGGATTAGGCAGCGGGCGAATTACGGGTTCCAATTCCGGGTGCAGGAGACGACTTTTCATATGGTTAAGGCACGCTGTTGATATTAGGTCTTAGTGCATTTATAGAAACGATACGCATGATATACATTTCCATTGGCAAAGCAGATCGGTAGGGCAACATCGTAAACATTCTACGAGTCACTTCAACAAACCATGCATGAGACGTAGTATACATGGGACATACAGCTGACTTTGCTTGCAAACCCGGTTGGAAACGCGGAAAAAATGCGCATGAAGTAAAATTAAACGTACCAGAGCTGGCAGAAAGACCCCAATCCCTATTCAAAACGCCTTTAAATCAATGCGACCTCCCAATGTATGACACCTCAGATGAAAGCCCTGGAAAAATAACGCATGGCCCTTTCCTTGAAACACGATTCTTCAATTGAGGAAGCCTTTACAGCCACTAGAACCACAAAGGCAAGGAATTCTATCATCACTATCCCACTCTCTTTCAAACTTGTAGTCGTAAGTGAGTTCCTCATCTGTGGATCTGTCAGTTGGTCCAATCAAATAGCTAAGCAATATGATCAATCAACTGGGAAACTTGCCTCGCTCGATGTCCCTCAGAGCGTATATAACAATTCGCTTGCTGCCATCCACTTTTATGATCTTAGCTGTACAGTTCGGGGTGCAGCTATGGTTGATGAATCTTGCAATGCCTCCTCGCTTCGTTGCATCTATAACTGTGTTTTCATCGATCCGGAAGAGGTAACTGCTACCGATCCCGCTTTTAAGATACCTCCTTTCCCTCATATCTGCAACTTGCTGCCTGACTTTCTCTCCGACGTATTCGATGATCATGTCGTTGGCAGATATATTCTCTTCAGCATAAAGGCCCCAGTTGTGGATTGCAGACCGAGCAAACCGCACTGGTTTCTTTCGCTTCTTAAGCTGATTAAACCTAAGAACGTCGCCTTCTCCACTTTGAGTTGGAAGTGCCTGCTTCTGTGCATTGATATCCGCAATGAGTCGACGGTTATTAACTCGAGTTGATCTCGAAGTTGACTTGGAAATCGTCTTAGCAGCGGCAATCCTCGCGGCTTCAGCGGCAGCAGCTTGGGGGTCATTCTTCGCCTTTGCCTCGCGCTCTTCGCGAGCTTTCTGAACCTTGATCCGATGTGGCAGATATTTTGACTTTTCTGATTCAAGGATCCTTTTTCTCCCTTCCGTGCGAGCAGAACCAGTCGAGTTGGGTATATAATAGCCATCGATGCTTGTCTCCTCGCGTACTGGTCCCTTATCGCCTGGTCGGTTAAGAGCTTTGATCTCCTTTTGCCTCCATGCCCATGCTGCCAGATTTCCAACATTCGACCTTGGCTGGTCTGCTAATATATCTCGAAGGAAACGCAGATCTTCGTCATCCTTTATCAGGTTCTGCCATCCATCAAGGTCCAATATAATCTCTTCATCATCTTCTACCGTCGGACGAGGCTCGTCGTTAGAAACCCTCCATTCAACTTCAGACCTTGACTCATCGCGTTGTTCCTCGTCTTCGACTTCCTTGAGTGACGGCCCGTCTGGAAGCACTTCTTTTTCAAACGTAGGAGTTTCAGCCTTATGCTCTTTCAATTTCAAAGACTCTCTTTCCTCGAAGACTTGTTTCTTTGACTTCCTCTTTGTCTTGGGCTTCCTGGTTTTCGACCCCGTTTGGGACGGGGCTCTTAAACCTTCTACCTCCGCGAGATCCGTGCCCATAAGCTCTTGGGGTACTGAAACTTTTCTCGGAGGCTCATCTTCCGTCTCTTCGATGGAACGAGTGATGCCGAACAGTTCATCATCCTCTTTTTGCCTTTTTCGGGCTTCGAGTTCTTTGCTAAGTCTTTTCCTCTTGCGTGAAGAAGGAGACAATTCCCGAATGCTGCGCTGTAGCTTCTCAATAATCGAGTCATCGGCGGCATCGTTGTCAAGGAATCCAGAATCATTAGGTTCGTTGTCTTTGAGAGTTTTATCAGCCGCCGAAGGAGTAGAGATCGATTCCCGACGGAACTCATCCTCACCCTCAGACTCTGAGGAGCTTAGGCTCATTCGACTTGGTGGTCTGCTTTCTTGTTCTTCGGTATCTCTCGTGAAGGGAGACCGCGGCTCATCGTCTGACTCTTCATCTTCGTGCAGCTGTTGTAGGCGATGGTAAAGTGGTCTAACTTCCCTCCTTTGCAAAGGCCGTTTCCGCCTTTCGTCCAAGAAGGCAACGTTGGCATGATCGAGACCATGAGCTTTCCGAATACGTGGTAGTGCGAGTACATTAAGATTAGACGTTCCTAATGGCCGACGTTCAGTTCCTAGTAGTTCAGACCGAGAATCCGGTGTCCCTGCAGGCGTTCTGTCATTCATATCAATTCGGAAGGACGGTCGCTTACTTCCCTCAGGATCAGGAAGGCCTAATTTCCGTCTTTTAGATGCATGTCGATCCGGATCAAGGTAGTCGTACAGAGCTGGAGCAGCGATGCGTGACTTCACGTCTTCCAGTAACTTGTCTTTGAGCTCGCGGATGACGATGCTAAGTACTTCTCTGGAAGGATCCAGGTCAACCGCCCGCTGTCTCTTTTCTTCTTCAATATCCAGCTCTGATTCTCTTTTCATTCTCTCTTTCTCAGCTTTCTCTCGCTGCTCTGCCTGGACCCGCTCAGGACTCGGACTGCGTTCATAATTAGGATTTCCGTAAGGCTGACTCTCCATATTCATAATGTAGGTGAAAAGGGGAGTCATATGGCACATTTTATAACAGCGCATAGTTTCCTCCTCACCGCGCCTAGAGTTTTCGAAGATGATATAGTACCCGGTCCTATCACAACGGACTTCTTTCCAGTCAAATAGCTTGAGTCTTCTTTTCAGATGCGGTATGGTTGTACTGAGGACAGGCACATAGCAGTGTGCGATAAAAATATATGGTTCACGCTTAATTTGGCTCAATATCGGAGTCTCTTCGATCAACGACGGTACAGCCGGTTTGAGCGCAGCCCTCGGCCCGTCAGGAGCAGCAAGAACAGGACGCATAGACGATCTTCCGGAGGGTCCTTTAGGAGCAGTTGGTGGAGGCTCATTCTTCTTGTTTTCTTCAGCAGCAGAAAGCTCTGTCTTAGAACCTGCCCGCTGAGAATCAATAGCTTTGGAAACCATCCTGCTGGAGACGACACCATCGCGATCTAACTCTACTCTGATCCGGCGTGTTCCAATACGTTGCTCTTTCTTGCACTCATAGTACGCTCGTCTCGCAGCGCTGGCTGCAGGCACAGGACCACCGCCTCGGAAATTTCGGGAATCCTTGTACTTTATCGAACAGATCCCCAGGAAGCTACCGGTGATGGGATCAGTCCGATTATTAATCTCCGCAATCTCTCCAAAACTTGAAAAAAGCGCGCTTATCGGAGCGATTGGGGTTAACGGATCGAAACCAGTGACCACAATCTGCGTAGGTGGCCCCGGTCCAATAGATGTTGCGGCATCGTAGGGCCATTGCCGCAATATATAAGGTGCTGGTCGATATTTCGTTTTTTGTTTGCTACCAGCTCCCCGAGTGTAGTTTGGGATTAGAAGCCGTGGGTCTGGAGGGGGTGTCTCATTAGCTGCGATGATATCGACATATTGAGCTTTCTTTCGCTTCTCCTTCGAGGATAATCGTTTGTCAAGGTCAGGGTCGTAGGTTAGCTTGCAGCCCCTGACAGTATTCCCAGCAGGATGGGCTTGCGACTGGGGTGTGGGAGGAGTTTGAAGGGGAGTAATAGCGGGTTTGTCGTCCTCTACGGCACCTTTACGAAGATCTTCCTCTAACACGCCATCAGGACAAGCCGGTTTCGACCGTGTCGGACTGATAGCTTTGCAAGGCGGGGAAGACTCCGTGTTGGTGAGAGGTGTGAGAGTATGATGCGACCCATTCGAATTCGCTGCGCCAGTCTGAGGAAATCCAGAGCTGAAGACTGAAGACCCTGTACTGGTCGAACTTGCGGAACCGACCCCAATGGAGTCACTGGGCGTTATGTGGGATTCCCCATGTGATATTACCGCAGAGTTGTCGTCTGTCCTTTCTCCGTTCGTCGAATTGCCTGTAGCACCGCCATCTGCGACGTTCGCAGTGCCAGCTACAGGCCCTGAAGTCTGTTCAGCATCGTTCCTTGCTTTGGCTCTCTGTCGCTCCTGGATGGCTTTGAAACGTTTCTGTTGAAGAACTGAGGGGGCAGTTGGAAAGAAATCCGCAAAGCCCGCTGAAGAGCGTGACATTGTGAGAGACGGCTAAAAGCCTGGAATAAAACTGCCACAGCAAGTAACCACCATCCTTGACAGCTTCGTACCGGCTACTGTATAGCACTATGGCAAGCAGTGCCTCCCAACATAAACTGAGGTACCAAAGGGCCTTGTTCTGGGAGATACCACCACAGCGACGCGATACAAAAGATAGAGCGCAAGCTGGTCGAGACGCGCACGGAACGGATCCCAACGGTCGAGGAGTGGCGGGGAATTCCCGGAGAAGCAGTTATAAGGAAGGGGACGACGAGCCAATTCGGTGAACAGAACTGAGAAGGCGATGCATCAGAAAGGGGGAGGCGAAAGTCCCAAAGGGACCGGCGTGTTCTGTAAAAGAGTCCAGCGTCGAGGTTCTGGGAGAGATCTTTGACGATGTTCCTAGGATCAGAAAAGGCTAAAGGCAAGGCGGACAGGTCGCGGCAGGAAATGGGAGACTAGCGAGGCGGGCGCGCTGGGCGGGCAGCAGAGGCAAGAGTTAGGCAGGTAGGTACTAGTGCTGCTCCGTACTACGCACGGCAACCAACTGTACAGTACCCGGACCTCACACTCCCAGCTTGCATATATCGAATCGCCAGTTTGTCACTTCATCGCGCCTCGTTCCATACAAAGGTGAATATCCTTTCAGGCTCAACGCTCTGTTCAACCGTGCGCTCGGCTGGACCACTTGTTGTGTCTTCCACCAATTCTCGCGGATCTCTGCAGTGCTCTTCAGCAGCTCACCTTTTTTTTTTTTTTTTCCATCGAGCGTAGAACTGCCTGCTCCGTTGTCCTATCTCTGCCTCACGGTTCTACTGCTCCCATTAACTGTTACCCTGGCACGAACGATTAGGTGTGTGTGTAGTGTACATACTCGACATGTCCTTGGGGATCTTTCGGTTGATCGATTTTGCATACCAGGCTTCCGAGCACCCAACAGGCACATCATTTTCAACATAGCCCCGATTTGTATGGCAGCCCTACTCTATGATATTAGCGCTGTTACCTGCATTATTGTCGACAGAGGGCATGGAGGGCGAGATTTGTCTCTCCGCTTGCCGTTTAGCCATAAAATCCGTTGTGCAGTATTTGTGGACACATCTGCAATGATTGCTGCTGTCTAGTACTTTTGTAATAGAAGGCCGCTGGCCACTTAGAAGTTCCAACATTTCTATCTACTTATCAGTCGTAGTTGCTGTCATTCTGCATGTGAAGGACGATCATATAAGTTTTTGAGCCCTATATTTCGAAGGTGGAGATTTTGAACCTGCATCGACGAGGACTGTGATTGTCCTGGTTTGCAACAAAAACTGGCAATTGCGGAATGCTTGCAGTGTCAACGGATATTGGTAACGGACAAAGTAAGGAATTGATTTAAATTGGTTTAGGGTTATTGGTCTGTGGCTTACAGCGGTGAGATTGAACTCTTGAGACGGGTGGCCGGAGATGCACTTGGCACCTACCGTTTTTGGCAGCAGCGATAACCCACCCGTCTATGACCGTGGAACTCGTTGACTAGGTATCTACCTAAGATATCTTAATGGTGATTTCACTCGATATCGAAGTGGAGCTTGAAATATTATGTAACTTTGGGACAGACCTGTGCACCAAGGGTAAAATAAGCCAGCGCACAGAGATTGCTCGGGATATCTGGCCTTAAGAGGATTCAAAGACTACCCGACATTACAATAATAACATCCTAAATTCCGAGCTTCACACAGCGAGGACCGATAAAACCTAAGCATCCTTTTTTTTATAAAAAAAAAGGCTCTTCTCGTCGGAGATCTCTACCGGCATCGGTTGAGAATCTCTCTATTCAACACAGACAATAGTAGCAGCTTGGCAGACGTGCATTTTACTAGATAGAGGGTCTGACAAAGGCAGCCCTCAATGCATTTCGCTGAGCGAGAACCTTGGCACATTTGTCGATTCCTGTGGATAAGGAGTAGGCCGTACTCTGTCTGTTGTAGACATCTGGTGTGCAACAGGGATGAAATCTACGGAGCACTCTCTCAAGTCTCTCTATAGCAGCACGGAGTGTGTATGCACTAAAATCAGATAGTCGGCTTGACAGTGCCTGCAGTTTGTCGATCTGCTGTTCTTGGGGACTGACTATGACTGAGGTGGAGTACGGTGTGCTTCGTCGTACATGTGCTGATGAGTCGCAGCGTAAGCGGGACCTTTTTGAGTGCAGACTAAGAGCAGTTTACTGCGTAGTAGTCTCCATCCGGCGACCCGAGGGCACGTTTTGGAGGCCTAGGTTGGAGCAAGCGCCGAAGCCTCCGTGCAAAAATAGCAACTGCACAGCCATGAATGAGGTAATATAGACGGGCCGGAACACAAAAAGTACAACCCCGGTCCCCATCTCTATCTGCGCAATCCCAGCACTATACGTATGGAGTACTCTTAGACGCTATCAACGATGGTAGTAGGAGTCGAGGCGTGTTCTGGAAACTCTAATCCCCTGAGGATTACTCTCGTAGGTCCGGAGCGCCGCCTGTATGTGTACAGGTGCATACAGAAATACCCTGCAAACTCACCGTAGTGACGGGTAGCAGGTCCAAGAAACCAGCCCAGGTGAGTTCCGAGGAAAGGACACAAAGCTTCTTGAAGCCCTCCATAGCACCACGTCTCCAGGTAAGACCGGTTGCTATACGGCGTGCAGGGTATTACTATGAAGCTAGGGTGCTTGAGGTGGCCGTTGCCGTCCCTGAGGCTCCACTTGGGCAGGACATAATCCACTCTCCACCTTCTGACTTGCCGTAGCTACGTGTGGCTATTATTGTCATTTCTGGGCGCGATCAGTGGGGTCTGGATCCTCGCCTAGCGTTCACGGTTTCGTGTCTCGTGAAGACGGTCGCGAGCAAACTGAGACAGACCGACGGACCGTGGACCGTGGACCGGGGCCGGGGCAGAGGCCACTCCTGCTGAGATCGCCCAGTGGCCGCGACCGCCATTCTACCCAGTACGACTGTCTACAGTAGCTCAGCCCACTGGCAGCTTCCTGTCTTTGTGGGTCGATCTCGCTACATAAAACATACAGCTCCCCCTCCCCCGGCTCTCCTGCATCTCTGTCCTCTCTCTTCCAACCCTCTCTCACCTTACCCAAGTTGCCAAGCTCTTTGTTTCCTTCAGCGCAGTTGCTTCTCACGTTTGCGTCTTCCGGGTTCTAAACATATCTTTGCGACCCTCGCTCTCTGTTTATTCGGCGCCAAACTCAACTTCCCCCTTGCAATCTGCAATCTCCTGCGCTGCTTCCTCCCCTCGTTCTCGCCCTTCTTTTTACAAAAGTCTCCGTTGTCATTGATCCTGGCTGTAGACTGCAGAGCTCACGAATTTCTTCAATTTTACTTGCTGCTCGGTACTGACAACTGACCATGTGGTATGTGCCCTGACGTTCTGCGTACAAGTCTGTTCAGCTGTGCTTACGGCTCCCAGTGGCATATTCGGCTATGTCAACTATCTCATCGAGAGGGACCGCAAATACATCCTAGACACCCTCGTCAATGGTTAGTTGTCTGTTTCCGTCGCGATGCCTAAATTCTCACCGGTGCATGCGGCAGGTCTCTCGAGACTTGAGTACCGTGGCTACGATTCCGCCGGACTCGCCATTGATGGCGACAAGAAAAACGAGGTCTTCGCCTTCAAGGAGGTGGGGAATGTTGCCAAATTGAAGGAGCTCATCGCCGAATCCAAACCCGATCTCACCAAGACGTTCGAGTCCCATGCCGGTATTGCCCATACTCGCTGGGCCACCCATGGACCCCCTTCCCGTCTGAATTGCCATCCTCACAGGTGAGTTCTTGTCTGCCTCTTTTCCAATGACGGATATTATCCACATATGCTCGATGCAGTCAACGCTAAGAGACTGTCGCTGCAAAAGGTCTGACCCCAACTGGGAGTTTTCCGTCGTCCACAATGGTATCATCACCAATTACAAGGAGTTGAAGGCTCTTCTCGAGAGCAAAGGCTTTCGGTTTGAAACGGAAACGGACACGGAATGCATCGCAAAGCTAGCAAAATATCTGTACGACCAGCAACCAGATATCGACTTCACCGTCCTGGCAAAGGCCGTTGTGAAAGAACTTCAGGGTGCCTTCGGCCTCCTTATAAAGTCTATTCACTATCCTCATGAGATTATCGCCGCTCGCAAAGGTTCTCCCTTGGTGATTGGCGTGCGTACCACCAAGAAGATGAAGGTGGATTTCGTAGATGTCGAGTACTCGGAGGGAGCTCTGCCCGCGGAACAGGCTTCCCAGAACGTCGCTATCAAGAAGTCTGCTACAAGTCTCCTTGCGCCGCCTGATAAGTCGTTGTTGCATCGCTCGCAGTCCCGTGCATTCCTTTCTGATGACGGTATTCCTCAGCCTGCGGAGTTCTTCCTTTCCTCTGACCCTTCTGCTATTGTGGAACATACGAAGAAGGTCCTCTACCTCGAAGACGATGATATTGCTCACATCCACGAAGGACAGCTTAACATACACCGTCTGACCAAAGACGATGGCACGTCTAACGTTCGTGCTATCCAGACCATTGAACTCGAGTTGCAGGAGATCATGAAGGGTAAATTTGACCACTTCATGCAGAAGGAGATCTTCGAACAACCAGAGTCTGTGGTAAATACCATGAGGGGTCGTTTGGATATTGCAAACAAGAAGGTCACCCTCGGTGGTCTTCGGCAGTACATCTCTACCATTCGCCGTTGCAGAAGGATCATTTTCATCGCGTGCGGCACCAGTTACCACTCTTGCATGGCTGTACGTGGTGTGTTCGAGGAGCTGACTGAGATTCCAATCGCGGTTGAACTGGCTTCCGATTTTCTAGACAGGCAGGCGCCGGTTTTCCGTGACGATACGTGCGTCTTTGTCTCTCAGTCAGGAGAGACGGCAGATTCCCTCATGGCCCTGCGATATTGCCTTGAACGCGGCGCATTGACTGTCGGTATAGTCAATGTTGTCGGTTCTTCGATTTCTCTTCTCACTCACTGTGGGGTTCACATCAACGCTGGTCCAGAGATCGGCGTTGCTTCCACTAAGGCCTACACTTCCCAGTTTGTCGCCATGGTTATGTTTGCCCTTTCGTTGAGCGAAGATCGAGCCTCAAAACAAAAGAGAAGAGAAGAGATCATGGAGGGTCTTGCGAAGATCTCGGATCAATTCAGAGAGATTCTGAAGCTTAACGACCGCATCAAAGAGATGTGCGAGAAATGTTTCAAGAACCAGAAGAGTCTGCTTCTCTTAGGCAGGGGCAGCCAATATGCGACAGCTCTAGAAGGTTTGCCAAATCCTCCAAATTCCTATGTTCCGACATTGGTTAACATTATGTATAGGTGCCCTCAAGATCAAGGAAATTTCCTACCTCCACTGCGAAGCTGTTATGTCCGGTGAGCTCAAGCATGGCGTTCTTGCCTTGGTGGATGAGAATCTCCCGATTATCATGATCCTCACTCGTGACAACATCTTCGCCAAATCATTGAACGCCTACCAACAAGGTGAGCACATACGGATGCTAGTCTCACATTCTATCCAGGAATAATATGGCTGACCAAATGAACAGTCGTTGCTCGCGGTGGCCGTCCTATCGTAATCTGTAATCCCGACGATCCAGAGTTTCACTCGTCGCAGACGGAGAAGATTGAGATTCCAAAGACAGTTGATTGTCTTCAGGGCCTTCTCAATGTCATCCCCTTGCAGCTTATTGCCTATTGGCTTGCTGTTGGCGAGGGCCTCAACGTCGATTTCCCGCGCAACCTTGCCAAGTCCGTAACAGTCGAGTAACTTGTTTATATAACGTCGAGAAGAACGATGGAGATTGAACAGGGACGAGGGAAGTCGTGTTATTTCTGTATGTTTATGGGATGGAGAATCCGGTGTTCCCAGATTTCGTAGGCTTTGCGGGTTTTCAAGGCTCAATCGTGCTGAATTAGATTATCCCGGCCCACAGGTAGCGTTTTAGCGTCAGAATCAATTCTATTATTTGAATGAGTAAATACCGATTTCAAGCCTTTACAAGAACTGTAAGATGTTTTCCGATAAGACTTGGCGCAAGAGCTCATAATGGCGCGAGGGCTCTCTCCTCTCCTTCCCCACCTATGCGGGACAATGGTAGATTGCTAGGTACCTAGGCACGGTACACTTCCCCACAGTCCCCGGTTTGCTTTTTGCACTCCTTTCGACCTCTCACGAGCGATTCCGCTCTTCAAATAGTTTTATTTACCTTGAAACTGTGCGGATATCTGGACACTCAAATTTCGTAGTCCTGAAAAAAAATACAGAAGCATAATAATGGCTTCTCTAAAGGGACCTGGAGTTGCGCAGGCGTATGATGGTGAGAGGACCAGTTACCCAAGGAGTTCCTCTTCAAATGCGCCGATCGGTACTTATTGTCCTTTTACACAGGCTCTGGTCTTCGAATTGCAATTGTCCATGCGAGATGGAATATGGCAATCATTGAGCCTCTCGTCGCTGGGGCAAAGAAGAGTCTGCTGTCGGCTGGAGTGACAGAGGACAATATCACTATTCAAAGTGTCCCAGGAAGTTATGAGCTACCATTTGCTGTCCAAAGGTCAGCCTGACTTGTGTCTAACATATATCTACCATATACAGTCTTGAACGTGGCTCGTTGGTGTGCACCTGAACTAACATGTCTCCTAGGATCTACGCAGCGTCCCAGGTTCAGGCTGCCGCAAGCTCCTCCGCTGAGGGTATCAGTGCGACTGACCTGCTTTCGTCTTCAACGACCGATCTGACCAAGTCAGCTACGTCATCTCCAGGATCTCACAGCACCAAGGCCTTTGATGCGATAATTGCGATCGGCGTCCTGATCAAAGGAGAAACAATGCACTTCGAGTATATCGCGGAAGCAGTGACGCATGGGCTGATGCGTGTTCAGCTTGATACCGGGGTCCCTGTAATCTTTGGAGTCCTCACCGTTCTGAACGAGGAGCAGGGCCTGGAAAGGGCTGGACTGGGTACAAAGGGAAAGCATAACCACGGTGAGGATTGGGGCAATGCCGCTGTAGAACTTGGAGTGAAGAGAAAGGGCTGGATTGAAGGAAAGATTATCTAGGGTGTTTCATGGTTACGTATAATCGAGGGTTCATGATCTTGATGTTACATTTCTTGTCAAACCGGGTTTGAAAGGGGAAAGCATGGGGCCATTAAACGACCAGTTTATTATTATTAAATCCTTGACAGTATAAAAGCCTCATCATTGCGGTCTAAGGCATTTTCCTGCCAATCAAAATCTCTATTTCGAATCAAATCGTGACAGGTACCCGGGTTAATTAAGGCCATAACCATCATGCTACTCCTCCATCCGCTCGCCCTCGCTGGGCTTTGGTCCTTCTTCTTCCTCCTCTACTTCTCCTTCCAGTGCCTTTTTCGCTGCTTTCTCAGCCTCCTCTAGAAGATCTCTAGGAACCTCTTCGTGCCTCCCCTTAGTTGGCCCGTCTAGTGAACTGATCCACGTCATTTCCAGCTCGAAGTCCTTGTCTTTGCTATCTTCGTGTGCGACATAGATAATCCGAGCGGCTTCTTTGACTGCATCGTACAAACTCAGATTACCTGAGCTTAGATCCAATTTCTCAAGTTCTGCTTTTGCGGCTTGTCTTCCTTTACCGGTAGCGGCACCGTAGTACCCCTGTGGAAGGATGTTAGCACTTTCCCAGCAATGATGACAGACTGCCGTACCCAGTAGAGACCGCTCGGCTCGATCATGTAGAGACCTGGTCCTCCAGCTTTGGCGCCTTCCACTTTACCGCCAGCGCCCGACTTCGGCCCACTTCCAACTTGGCCGTCCACAGGCAACTCAGCCTCGGAGTCCCAACCTCCGACGATGGCAGTTACTCCGAAGGGACGCACACTCGAGTATAGAGTATATGCCTGGACATAGCTGCCCAAACGACTGGCAAGGGCCGAGGTTGGAATGGGTCCTTTGTATATTCTCCTCCACGAAGAGGCCTCATCTCTGGCTCTGGATACAAGGTGCCGGCCATCAGGCACTAGTCCAGCTGATACCTGCGCAATGAGGAAAATGAGGGTGTTAGTGCACGTTCTCTGCAACGGTGATGATGGCTTGTTCCCAGTAAGCTGGATGAGCAGGCATGGGGCTGGCTCACTATGCCAATATTGCGGTCCACAGTTGCTATCCTTTTGTTTGCGCCCGGTTTCAGTAGCTTGCTTGTGATGATCTTCTCCACAGCAAGCACAACACCATCTTTGCATCTGATTCCGATGGCAGTTCCCCCATTCTCGACTGCCTTCACCGCGTACTCGACCTGCAGAGGGCGGGGCGTTGTTAGTCAAAAACCCGGGGTGGGGTCAAGGAAGGTGGGAGTCACCTGGAAATTCCTGCCGTCAGGAGAGAAGACAGAATTCGAGAGATCATAGCCGGTGCCTATGGAGGTCTGTATTGAGTGAGAGTCAGGATCCCGCAAGCTACAAGAACAGACGATTGGACAGACAGACCATGATGGTAGGGTATGCTACAGTTTGAAGGAGGACAGGAATGATAACAAATATCAAATATGAAGCAGTAGCAGACAGGATCTCCAATATGGAGGTGAGGCGCAGCAACGGGGCTGGAAAGGGTTTCAGGGATGTGAGGAGTAGAGAGCGCCTGTCTAACTCCGGGCGACAGCTGATACTCTAAGAGCTCCCGTCCAGATAACAGTGCATGGACCCAGGGCAGTTGGTCGCACTGCCGCAGAGCCCTCTGTACTGTCGCGTCACAGGCTCTGCCTTGGAGCATTCCACGTGACAGATTCTGATGCCTTGTTTCTGCCTAAGGCTTTTAATTCTTGCATGTTGCTCTGTACTGAGGGACTTCGTGTAATATTACGGTATGGTACGGAGTACTCCGTAGTTAGGTACTTGTAAGTTACGCCAGAGCATGAACCACTACTGCAGATAAGGAGGGGATGATAAGATAGTACGCAGCACCCGGTGCTCGGTAGACGGACCTGTCCCTCACTGCCTCCCATCGCCTTCGCTACTCTCCCAGATAGAATTCTTCCCAACTCTAGAGTCCTCTGCTTTATCGGGTTTCTTTTCTCGTCCATGTGGTATTCCCTACTTCGGTGAACCGGGCTACTTCCAGAGTCCACCTTGTCCAGTCCCGAGGGCAATGATAAGCCAACACACCAGCCCCTCCATAATGCCCAATCTGCCAAAACTTTGGGCAGCTGCGCCAACTTTCTTTTCTCGATGTGCCTGCTCTTCTTTGTCAGTCATATTCTCTTCCTATTGTCGTCATGTTGTCACCACGGTTCTGACAAGAGCTTCCGTTCCTCTGTCATTGCGTCGACCTCGCAGATAGCGATCCTTGGAGAGTCTCTTGAGCACCTCTAGACCTTTGATCCTTGAGAATAGTGACCAACAAGAGTCCTGGGCTTTTCCCAGTATTCTTGAATTACACGACGTCTGCAATCATCCACCTCTCCTACTCTAGAGAAACGTTTTGTTGATCTGTCGCTGGACGCTCCCTGTCGACAAACACCTCGCTGCCTCGTGCTAGATCTCCATCCTTGTCTTCTCACGCGTGTCTTTCGAGGCGATTTGTTATTATGCGATAAAAATCTATATATCTACCTAGTTTAGTGTCCATCATAATCCGTCATTGGCACATACAATTTCTGTCTGAATCCCTCCTGCTTCCCTTTCCACATTGTTTCTAACCTTCCTAGTGACCGGGATATGTCATCGCCTGTATTGCATCACTGTCTGTTCTGTGGGCATATCACAGACAGTTCCAGTGCGCTTTCTGCCTTCACCGAGAATCCTCATTGTCGCCAGGTAGTCTTTTCTTTCCTACCTGCTTCTGTCTCTATATGTCTCTACCTGTCATCATAAATGCTGACAAACACCATGTAAAGTGCGGCCTTTCTGCTTCCGAAAGCAGCCTCAAGATGCAGGATGACCTGGCAACTCTTTTTGCCAGGCAGTTGACTGTGGGGAATGTGCCTTCAACCGCAGCCCAGAAAACAAGTGATGCCCCAACTTCTAGCTGCGCTGGATCTCCTTCATCCATTGTGTACAGCATCACACAACACTACCATCATTCTTCCCACCAAGCACTTCGGCCTGCTGTGGCCAGCCATTTATTACCGGTGGACGTGTCTGACACTAGTTCGGTTCTATCTGCGAATGAGATCCTCAAACAGCACAACATTAACCCTCTCTCCCTTTCACCATCCCAACTCAGTCTATTTCAACATGCAGAAAAGGAGCAGCAGTCAAGACTGATACAGATGTGGCAAATATTGCACCAAAATGCCTCCAATGGCAGTATGGAAGCGACAACATCCACATGTGCTGAGCTGGAAGATCAGCAACAGGGAACTCAGTTTGCAGTCAGTGAGAATCATCAGCAAGGATTTCAGGGCACTGTCGTCCAAGATCTTGATATGGATGGCCAAAGTCGGGAGGACAACTGCGACTATGCAGAGCCGTACATGATCTCGGGATACGAAGCTCTCGCCCAGCGAGATTACAACCTTTCCGCAGTACAGTCTTCGGGACAGTTGGGTTACAAGAATGTGAATGCAGTTTCACCGTTGCCCAACGGACCAACGACCGGCTCCTCGTACAATCTGGCCACTGATGCTGTGTATGAAAGCAGGGGATTGTGGGAGCGCACAACGCCAGAGCCGATAGAGCACCAGTATGGAGCTTTTGAACAGATGAGCCGATTTCCTGGTTGTGGCCTGGTCGCCGCTCATTGGCTAAACGGTCACGGTAATTTTTGAACTAGGAATCTAGAGGATTCTGAAAACTGTTCTTTACCATTGCCATTGATGTAACTAGCGGCGCATGTTTTTGATTTCCACATGAGATATGGGCCATCATCGTCGAAAGACAGATCTAAACGATTCCGTGGAAGGCATTGAAGTTAGTGAGATTTGTCTTCCATTTGGTTGAATAGAAAGCGTTTCGTTGTCTTTGACATCTTGGGTACCCGGATGCCACAAGGCTGTAAGTGTGTTACCGTTAGTCAATACCAAGGCATGTCGAAGACAATACATACATGCATCCTGTTTGTCCCAAAACATCAAATGCAACCTAAACAGGGGATTATGAACTTCGAGCCTCTCACATATACATTGGTGGACAGCGGCTTCAAAACTATATGAGAAGAATGGGAGGCAGAAGTGCAATTATGTCTGCACAGTCTTTGACCTTTATTGGATAACAAGATATGGAGTTGTCAGACCACGTGTGGGTCTGAAGACCATTGATACTCCGTCCCGAATAGGAGTAACACCGTAACGGTAGTCAGGCCCCTGAGAAAGTAACTAAATGAAGAAAGTGAATGAAGCAGGGAGTATAGGCAAGGAAGAAAACTGGGGAGAAAATCCGGCTTCCTCCAGTGTTTTCATCCTTCCTGATAGAACAAATAAACCCGAAATGCTGGCAATGCAAGAGCCTTAGCCGAGACGATAGCAAAACACGGAAATTAGGTCTTATCAGATCTCTGCACCGAGCGTGGATGACGAAAGCCCCGGTTATGGCATCCGGATCGTGGTTGACCTAGCAAGCCTGGCCGGGCGTGTCGGATTTAATGTGCAGTATGCTCTGTAGTCTCTCACGAATCAGTGGAACTCGAGGTGGGTCGGTTTATATCATAACAGTAAGGTTTAATGGAATAAGGAAGTTCACAAGCTTACCAACATTGGGTTCTGAGTTGGGGAGAGGACAGGAACGGCAGAACGCTTGAGTTTGCAGCCCTGGGCAGGCATACGGCACCAAAAAAATGGATATGTATAACAGAAGCGAGGAATCGCTACTGCCTCCACAACATTGCCAGGATGGCAGCGAGGACGGAATGAAGTTTCATTTTATAGTGCAAGGAGAGGAAGGCGTAGGAGACAGATTTGAAGCATGTTTTAGATAATTGGATAGACGATGCGGGGCGGAAATCGAAGGAAGTTGGTTCATACACTGTGAGAGCATTTTATGACGGTGAAGATTAAGCCCGGGCGTTCTTGGTCGCTCAATATCGCTCACCAAGGGAATCCCTAATCGGCTCTTGTATAAAGAAGCCAAAGAAGGCCAAGGACTACATATACATACATAGGGCCAAGGTTCATCATCTCAACAGCCGGACCGCAATAAGCATCGCAATTCATCAATAAGACAAGCATCCACTGCCCTATCCGGCCGATTCACCCGAGGGAACCATGTGCAATGGCCTAATGTGAGAGAACCTGAGAGGGAGCCCCGCGTGTGGACAGGGAGCCCGGTTCAACTGCGAGAAGTGACAATAGAAGCCAACGTTCTCTTGACTGCCAGAGACAAAAATTGAAGGCAGGCCTTCATCAAAGCGGATGGAAAGGTCTCTGGCGGGAATGCCGTATTGGGATCTCAATCTCAATAGGGCGCAAAGAGGCATCAATAAGAACCAGACGCATCAGGCAGGCGGTCAAGCCACCGCCGGCGGAGAGTCGGCGACGGCGGCTGCGGCGGGCGCGACGAAGCCGAGACCCGGAAAGCCGTCTGCGTCGCCCGGTCCGGCAACTCGCCCCGAGCCCTTTTTCCGGCTGTCCTTCGCTTCCCGTCCTCTCGTCTGCCCGCATCCATAATCTCTGCATCCTTCCCCCCGGCCTCTCCTCTCTCTCATTCTCTCCCACACACTCTCTCCCCTTCATCCGCGAAGATGTTCTCGCTACGGAACGCGCAGCCCGTGCAGGTACGTGACGCTGCCATTGACCTGACCTCCTCTCCAGCCCTCAATCCTGACCCCGCGTCTCCCGCGTCTTCCCACTGACAACGGTATGATCGGACCAGTCTCTCTTCCGCAGCGCTGCGGCTGCTTCGCCACTCCCTCGTTCTTCCATCCTGGCCAGATGTATGTAATCCCAGGAATGATGCCCTTCTGGCGGCCAATCTAACCTCTCCTTGTAGCTCTGGCTACCGTCCAGACCGTCCAGTCGGATATTTTCAAGCCAACCAAGTACGGCGGCAAATACACTGTCACCCTGATTCCAGGTATCATCGTCCCATCGATTCATCGCAGTACAGTCGTCGAATGCCTCGCTGATTGCTGTCCTTGAAAAGGTGACGGTATTGGTGCTGAGGTTGCCGAGTCGGTCAAGACAATCTTCAAGGCCGACAATGTGCCAATTGAGTGGGAGCAGGTCGACGTGAGCGGTGTGGACACGGGCAACAAGCACTCAGAGGAGCTGTTCAAGGAGTCTATTGCGTCCCTAAGACGCAACAAGCTCGGCCTCAAGGGTATCTTGCACACCCCGGTTGAGCGTTCTGGTCACCAGTCATTCAACGTTGCCCTGCGCCAGGAACTCGACATCTACGCCTCTATCGTACTGATTAAGAACATCCCGGGATACAAGACGCGACACGATAATGTCGATCTCTGCATTATCCGTGAGAATACCGAGGGAGAGTACTCCGGTCTCGAGCACCAGTCCGTGCAGGGTGTTGTGGAGTCGCTGAAGATCATTACCCGTGCCAAGTCGGAGCGTATTTGCAAATTTGCCTTCAGTTTTGCCCTGGCGAACAACCGGAAGAAGGTGACCTGCATCCACAAGGCAAATATCATGAAGCTTGCCGACGGTCTTTTCCGCAGCACCTTCCATGAGGTTGCTAAGAACTACCCGACCATAGAGACGAACGACATGATTGTGGACAATGCGTCTATGCAGGCTGTCTCGCGGCCGCAGCAATTCGACGTGATGGTCATGCCTAACCTCTACGGAGGTATTCTTTCCAACGTCGGTGCTGCTCTCGTTGGTGGCCCCGGCATCGTTCCCGGTTGTAACATGGGCCGAGACGTCGCTGTTTTTGAGCCTGGCTGTCGCCACGTCGGACTTGATATCAAGGGCAAGGACCAGGCCAACCCGACCGCCATGATCCTGTCCGGATCTATGCTTCTTCGCCACCTCGGTCTGGACGAGCACGCTAACCGCATTTCCAAGGCCGTTTACGATGTGATCAGTGAAGGGTGAGGAGAGAAGAACGCCGCTCCCCCTCCCTTTTATGATTTTGAAGAGTTGTTCTGACATTTGTCTCGGCAGTAAAACGAGGACTCGCGATATGGGTGGCCAAGCTACTACACACGAATTCACAAGGGCCATCCTGGACAAGATGGAGGCCGCTCTGTAGGTGGACAAGAAGTGGGACCATCTGATTTCGTGGTGTTTCATCCCTGGACCCATAGCCCCTAGAGATATTGTGGGTCTGTCGTAGTTGTCTGTGCCATGTATTATATTATATTGCTATCCAACCTGCCTTCTTAAAGTCACGTTCCTATTTCAAGTTAAATTATAGATAGACCATTGAGCTGGAGATGAAAGCGCCAGGTTGTACATCATCTTTCTCAAATATAGCGAACGAGCCTTATTTACATTAGCCAATCTCGGCGCTTTGTACAGTACCTGCCTTGCAAGCGGCGAGTCTGATCTTTGCGTTCAGCTTGAACGGATACATCATTGCCCGCAGACGGACTCCTTGACTGTGACAGAACAACTTAGTCCTTGCCACGGCACATGGATACCACTGCGAAGAGTGTCTTGTATCGGATTTGAGACGACGGTCCACCCTGCTCGCGACTTCCTGAGGAACGAGTTGGGCATGATGTGCGTGGTACCGCCTCTCAGATGTAGGTCCGATTGCGCCCCAGAAGCTGGTTGTTCTGCGTGCGGCATATCATCACCGGCGGCGATTCTGTTCTAGTCACTTCTGGCCAAAATCCCCGCAATCTTTAGATAGGTATAGGCCGCCTCCTCCTGCCTGTGTACTTGGAGTCCCGTTTGACGATCTTTCCCTTTCTCGCCATTTGTTCCTTCTTCCTTAAAATCCATGCCTTGCTACCCTTCCTTTCCGCTGCTGCCTTGGCCTTGGCGTTTTCCCTCGCTTTCTTCCTGGCATCCAGAATATCCACGTTATCCATACCGTCGACGACGCCAGTGATGTCCCCTTGTAGCCCGCCGCCGCCGACTGTAAGCACGAGATAGACTTTACAGTTCTTGGTTCCCGGATCATCTTCCAGGATACCGGCACCAAATCCTGCCTTGATGGCAGCACTGCTGATCATGTTCCGCTGTGCATCGTTCTTTGGATAGAACTGGCAGACGGCACGCCCGCCGCGACGCAGGCTGGCGTAGAGTCCATCGAAAAATCGACGCAGACGACCTTCAGGACTGACATCGCTCGACTCCGCATTGCAGAGCCACTGGATGGCGCTGATGCTGATGGCGGCATCGAACGTGCCGGGACGGAAGGGAACGCCCTGACCAATATCGGCTAGGAGCAGGTCGCCTTCCACATCTCGCTGAAGGGCGACGTCGAGCATGCTAGGCGAGATATCCATGCCGACCCATGTGTGCGGTCCGCCTTGTTCAGGCGGTACTTGGGAAAGGATTTCGCCGGACAGGCCAGAGCCGCAACCCACGTCCAGGATAAGAGAAGGAGTCCGGAGATCGAGGAGCTCGAGCGCGCGATGCGTCATTTCAGACTGGATGTTGCGAATGCGTGACGACGTGGTATACTTGCGAGATTCATTGTCATTATAGAAGAGATCGGGAGGCCTAGAGAAGGCCAAAGATATTAGTATTATTCTCTTCAAACGAAATCAGTGAACGGAATCGGTGCAGGCAGGATACGAGGGGCCGTAATGCCGTGGCAAGAATGGGGGGGAACTCACAAGGTCTCTTCAGGGCGCGACATTGTAGCGGTTTTTGCTCGAGATGGCCGGCGACAAGCTACAACAGACAGATGGTTCCGGAATATACAGTAGCAGAATGAGAATATCGGGACCTTGGAGGCGAGCAATTGCTTGGGAACGGGGAAAAAAAGAGCGATTAGCTGTCCCGCAGCGTGTTATCGATCCATGGACGTATGGCCACTCGAGAACTCGGCCGGCCTTTTTTTTGCTTCTCAGGATGGACAGGCGAACGGCGGCCGCGGGGGGCTTTGACGGCCTGAGGCAGCGACGCCACCTGCTCCCGCCGACGCCTTCATCGACTTCACAGTAGGAAACCATCTGCTGAGGTCACTTCTTATTATATATATTTCCTTGGACCTGCGCGGCACTCAGATTCCTGGCCTGTGTATTAGATAGCGCATACTTCTCTACCACATCCTTTTCCGGTCGTACTTGGGATCCTTCCGCTTATCTTCTCTCCGTCCCTCTCTCCTTGCATGGCCATGAAGCTACCCTGACCGACTGCTGCACTTCCGTCGGGTCCCCGAGCTCTCTTCTAGCTCCGAACAACTGCGACCGAACACTGTCTCTTTATCCGCGTTGATCGAGGAGCCGCCTTTGGACGGCCGGTCCACCAACGATGTGGATTCTTCCCCTCGTGGGTTACCTAGGCGTAATCGTTGGCTTTTCCTTCCTCACCCTGGCCATAGGTACGTGTGATCTCGCCGTGATAGTGTAATCGCGCAGGTCGCGCAGATCGCTTCTGGCGGCTTTTTTTTCTTCTGGCGTGTTATCCAGAAGACATTAAATCAAAGGCTCTGATTTGGAATTGACATGGCCGGCAGCATCTGGACTCTACTATCTGTCCGAGCTTGTCGAAGAACACACGGTCCTCGCCCGCCGTCTCTTGACGCGCCTCATCTACAGCGTCATTGCCATCCAGACTCTGCTATGGCTCTTTGACAGTTTTCCATTTTCCTTGTCTCTTCTCACCGTAATCTCTCACCTTGTCTATGCGAGCAACCTTCGGCGGTTCCCCATTGTCAGACTATCCGACCCTTTCTTCATCCTCTCCTGTCTCCTTGTCGGCTTAAACCACTGGCTGTGGTTTCGTCACTTCTCCCAACCGCTGCCTCCTCCGCCTCGAAACGCTGGCACCTGGCGTCAGCCCTACCAGACCCGCGTCGAGGACATGCCGACCTTCACGGAAGTCGCGTCCTACTTCGGACTGTGCGTGTGGCTGGTTCCATTCGCCCTCTTTGTGAGCCTGAGTGCAGGGGAGAACGTACTGCCCAGCATGGGCTCCGAGTATGCTACGGGTGACCATGTCTCCACCGCCGGGTTGGCCCACGGCGCAATCTCGTCCAACGGCAAGAGTAAGAATAAGGGTATGGCAAAGGCCTTGGTCGACGGCATCCGGGATTGGGTGGAAGAAACCGGTGAGCTCATGGGGTTCTGGAGGGGAGAGAGGACGAGGAGGCTTTAGCTGTCCCGTTCCGTCGTAGGATCTACCTTACCAATGTATCTTAATTACAGTCGTATTTTCCCCCCATCCCCAATGTTTTATAAAGACTACCCCAGAAGAATGGAATTGGAGAAATTCTGGAGAACAGAATAGATCATAATTGCGACGGGTATCTAAAATGGGCTCCACAGAGGATGAAAAGTGAATGATCAATAGATGGAATAAGTTTGGGACGTAAAGCACGACACGATATTATTCAAAAGGTGAAGAGACCATTGGAAGACAATGCAACCCTTGAAACACCACATAAACCACCATGGCGAAGGTGCGACAAGCCAACCCTGCCGACGATTCGCTTATTTTAAAGATTCTAACAAAGAAACACAAAAGCAAATCGTGAACATATAACTGCATGACAGCAAAAGTGACGCGGTCATTTCAAGTCCCTCTAAGGCGCCCGCAGCTCAGTCATGCTATCAAATCGACCCATATTACTATTAAATAGTACCATTATACGTTGCCTTGCGGCTTGCGGCCAATTGAGGCCAGTCACTCTGGACGGCCTTCGAGTCGCGTCGTACAACTCGTGAACTTCGTTTCATGAATAATGGAAGCACGACACGGGAGAGCCGTGAATACATATACCTACTAGGAGCAGGAGTACTTCTCTGCCATCATCTACTCGAATGCGGATTCTTCGACAACCAGGGCTTGGAATAGTCAGCATTGCCTCCTTCGCTGGTCAACTGTCAAGCATGATGCTCACCTTGGTCATTCCGCAACTTCGGGAGCGAACTCTTTCGGTGACCGAAGTCCATAAAAAGTAAAGAGCTTTCCCTTCTCCTTGTCTTGTTGGAGTGGGAGCCATCGGTATTCGGAGCCAAAATCTGATTGGAAGAAGTGCTTTGGGCCGAGTCCACCTGGCGTTGGTTGGGAGACTCGAATCCGGAGTGATGCTGCTCATGTGCTGGTTGCTTTGAAAGGAACCCGGTGTCGAAATTGGCCCTGGGATCTTCGGGTACATGGTGCGCTGGATCACCGGGTCCCTGAGACGACGCTTGGTTGTATGCAGGGATCGGGTTATCCGAGGGCATCTGGTGCCGAGGAGACCGACCGTCCTCTGGGGCCAGAGATTGATCAACAGTCAGTTCCGCGGTCTTGGCAGTTGAATCCGGCGCTTCACCAAAGATGCTATCGAAGTCCGTCAGGAACAACGAGAAAACCGGCGCCGGAATATTCAAGGTTGGCGCGAAGACGATGCCAACGTTCCTGACAGTCATCTTGTTGACGTCCGAATTATTAACGATAACGATCAAGAATTGTGAGAGCGCCCGTAATAAAGCAAAGTTTGGTTTCGGGAGTTTATGCACGAGAGCGTTCAAGGCCGTGATTCTTTTTTGTCGGTCATCGAGCTCTAGCGCAGCATTAGTACTACACTTTCTGAATTCTTTGAGATCGGAAGTAGCGTATGCTCACCGAGGACGCGCAAGAAATCCAAATGGAGCTCTCGTGTCAACACTGTCGTGGGCAACTCTCGCAGGTACTGCTTGAAAAGTGAGGCTACGGCATGGACATCGTAATACTGATCCCCAGCCAATAAATCAATGTCGCCCTCTGTATTAAACCGCTCCTTCAGCGCCTTCACGACGACATTCGATCCGCTCAGTCGGAAGATACCTTCCTCGGACGCTGCCCCCTTGGCTTTGAGGTACTCAATGCAGCGATACACAACTGCAGGGAGCTCGACGTCAACACCAACGCCTTGTGGTGGACACAATTGAAGAGCTTCTGCCAACGGCATCCCGAAGACAGGTATTACAAAGCCTTTCCTTTCAATGGAACTACTGTGATGACCGGAGTTTGCCGAGGACTCATTGCCGCTCAGGATATGCGAGGCGAGATCGGATGACGACCTCGTGCGGAAACCGAAAATGCTGCGCTTTTTCTCCCTGGTGCTAGTAGCCGGCTTATTGCCCCATGCCCCTGCATCCTGAATTACTGTACCATTTGTAGGCCCCGATATGACCTTGGAAGTATGGGAAGTAGACTGTCCTTGTTCCCAGCCAGGTTGATGGTTCTGGTTTGTATCCAAGTTTTCTGTCACCGAACCTGAGCGCGTTGGAGAAGGTTTGGCCGCATCCTTTTCGTACGATGGTCCGTGAATCGGCGGTTCGGCAGGGACGGCATTATCGTAGCTGAAGCCCTGAACTGTATCCGATGGATCTTGTTCTGGACTATCGGTTCCCTTGCCGCTTCTTTTACTGCCACCGGAAAACAGTCTCGACTTGGTAGTCGTACTGGGAGCATGTCTCCCTTGCGTCTGATTTTGACCTTTTGAGGATGTAACGTTCGAAGTCTCATCTCCGGAAGAGTCTCTCTCTACGTACTGCAAGAGAGCATCAACCCAAGCGTCTCTTTCCTCGTCACTTTCAGCGCATAGCACATGCCGAACGAAAGCTGATGAGTCTTTCTTTTTTGGCTCCAAAATGAGAAAGGCATGACGGTATTGGTTATCAGAATCGTCATCGTTCCGTGACGGAGACTGGTTTTGACCACCTGCACTCTGCGACTGCTTGCCGATTTGCGCATTGTGTAGCTTGATTGTCCCCAGGTGAGGGCCGCCCGGCGACTCAAAGTACTTGAGTTCCGGGCCGTGCAGGACAAAGTACCTTGCTTTCCAACCGCCAAAATTCTTTCCGCGCTTCGTCAGATACCCTTCCTTTCTCGGCTTCCCATCTGGACCACGGAGAATTTCAGGGCTCGTTTTGCCATTGCCCTTGACTAAGCTCGTCTCATCGTCACGGGGTTCAATGGCATCGGAAGTAAGAAACCGACAGATAATAAGAGCCGCAGTTTCATCCATAGGCGTATCAAGCAGAGTCTCAAAATAAGCATTCAAGGCCGCCCGTCTCGCATCCACCTTCGCGGGTGAGTGTCCGCTGAAAATAGACCTATCAGGCAACTTGCCTGGGAAGTCCAACACTTGTCTGATCTGCTGGTCAAGCTGCAGGAGAGCTGGGATGGCCTTTTCAACCCGCCATAGTTCGGACTTGTCGGATCTTGAGAAGACACTCAACGTGAAAACTGGATCGTCGTCGGAGGAGGGTTTAGGGGCCATGTAGCTGTTCCTGGAAGGCCGTAGCCGAGAGGACGAGACTTTGACTTCTACCGAAGGAAGAGCATTTGGCGGCAGAAGCAGACCCGGGTAGTCGTCCGAAACCAGCCCCTGATAGATACCACGTGGAACATCAGGGGGTGAACCAGGGCTATCGATCTTGACAGCAGCGTCTATGGCGGGAATTGGGCGACTTGCAGCTTCACCGTGGATCGGAGACGACACAAAACCATTTGCCTTGGCTACCGGCTGAGACGCAGTAGAAACAGGGCTATTCGGCGCAGGTGAAATGGGATATTTCGGTGCGCGAGGAGAGAGAGGCAATCCTGGCATACCGCTCCTTGGGGACGAGGGCGGCGAAGAGACAGCGCCTGATCCTTCTCTGGGCATCCTTGGTAATGGCGAGCGTATGGGACGATCACCTGGCCTTGGACTCACAGGGAGCCCTGGGCTCATGGGTGGAGAGACACCGAGCCGCTCACCCAACGACGTAGCTTGAGAATTCTGGGGGCTTAAGACTGATGCTAGGGACTCTGGCTCAGAAGCATGTCCGATTTCCGTAAAGGGCGGGGACTGAGGGACCATTTGGCGCGGACTCGAGGGCAAGGCAGTTGCAGCAGCTTGCGGTTTTTCCGAATGTTCTGTCGCCTTCATGGACCTTGTTTTCTTTTTCGATGACCGACTGCGGGCTTCTTTCTCTCGCATCATAGCAGCTTCTCGTTCCCTATCGTCCTCCTCCCTCGTTCTTCTCCTTCCACGCTCCACCGCTGGTATCTCATCTACCTCCGATACGTCGTCATAATCTGATTCTGAGTTATCAGGGCCAGCCTGATGAAGAGGCTCACTAGCACGCTCTGCTTGTCTAAGATTAAGAGGCGCCGGAGGAGGCTTCCTGTTAGGTGGAGACATCTTGGCTTGCAGGTCTTGCACGCCCAGTTCTTCACTAACTGTAGAGTGCTGTCTTTCAACGGGACCAGACAGATGCGGGACGGCCGCCCACTCTTGGTCAGAGGTCGTAGAGCCGCGTCCATTTAATGAGGCTTCTGTGGGATGCGCTGCTGAAGGTTCCTGGTGGGGATTATTTTCGTCTGTGTGGGATGAAACGCCGGAGCCGGTGCAATTTACATTTGAAGCCGCAGATCTATCATCAGAAGGCAAGCTGGGAGCTTCTGGCGATGATCGAGAAGAAGACTCGGAGTGCGCATGTGGAGTCTGAAGCGGCGCCGGCAACATCCCCGCGTCTTCCGTCGGATTATCGACATAGGACTTCGTGACTTCACCCTGGCTGTGTGGAAGAGGTCCCGGACCTCCTGGATGTGATGCGACATCCTGACTCGGCCGTCGAGTACCAGACTCATCACTTTCTGACGGATTAGTACCCGCGGGAGGGGAGTTGTGCGTAGCCTGTGATGCCGTCACTGGCACTGGGGGCGCCTGGCTCTGTAACTCTTTGACTTTCTTTCTATATCTTTCCTTGTCCTTCAAGGCACGCTCCAAGTCCCTGTTCAAGCCAAGGACAAGCGCCCTCTGCTTGTCGACCAGCCTCCACAGCTGCGCATTCTGAGAGGCGATATGGTGCTTCTCCTTTAGAAGGTGTACAATCAGAGCCTCAGCTGACCCCGCTGTCGATATAAGGTTGTTGATATCATCCTGACTCAATGCATTTGGATCAAACGAAGCTTTCTGAGAATGAGAGGCGAAAGAGAGAGCAGATATCGCAGAGTCGATGGACGACGTTCGGGGCATGGTTCGCTGCTCCGGACGGTCTCCAGTCGTGGACTGCAGAGAACTCACCGGCGAACCCGATCTCGCCGACTGACTCGAGCTCGTAGCGTCCGATACTTCGTGAGACCGACTGTGGCTCGATCCTTCGTGCATATTCCCACCATGTTCTGGATGTCTCTCCGGCGGTTCCTTGCGTGGTGGCTCTGCGGTGCTAGTCCAGCCCGCACCCGCACTGCCTGGAGGAGCTGGAAAGTCCGGACAAGCTCTTGGGGCCGTCAGCGATTCCGGTTCGACGGATGAGCTGTTGCCGGTCGAATTGGGGGCTCGAGGGCTCAGAGAGGAAGTCTCCAAACCGTCTCTCCGGGGCGACTGCGGGCGAAAGCTCGTGTGAAGGGGAGACGGGATAGGTTTGCGGGGAGTGGTGGCAGGGACGTTGGCAGAACGAGGAGACTGGCCATCGGACCGCTGGCCCAGATAGTCGCGAGGAATAAGATAGCCACTCAACGGAGAATGCGGAGTGGCATGGCCCCTGAGTGCCGTAGGGGAAAGGGGTAACTTTGGAGACGGGGGGTCATGAGTGTCTTGTCGCCGAACCTGCGACATGGCTCGTACAGGGCCGCAAGCCGCCGACCAGCATGGGAGGGGACGCGGGCGGGTAACAGCCTAGCGTGAGGCGAGACGAGACGAGATGCGGGCGAGACAGGGGAGCCTCGAGGCATTCAGCACCGCATAGGCACGCCGCACACTGACTGTAAGCGCTGTACGGCGTCAGCTGCACTGAGGATTAAGCGCCGAGGATCAGGGGTCCGGATCGCCGTTGGCAGCTTCTGCGCGACCACTGGACCGTGGACGAGAGAGGTTCATCGACGGTCGACAGCGGGAGGTGGAGAGGGGTAAAGGGGGATCAGTGTGGCGAGATGATTATGCTGCTCTGGGACGGAGACGGGAGGCTCGGAGAGGGTCCAAGGGAGAACGAGAGGCCGGTGGAGCTGGACGCCAAGCCGGCGCGGGTGGTGAAATTCTCGAGGTTAATCTGCAGGTCTGCGAACACAAGGGGTGGAGAGATGCTCAGTGCGGGAACGGTTCAAGAATAATAATAATAATGATGATGATGATGGAACGCCCGACTACTCCGACTCCGTGAGACAGTGCAAGGCTTTGTTTGGGAGAATAATGCCCACACAGTGTCATGCGGAGAAGGCCGGACGGCAACGGGAGCCTACGATCATCTTTCCATCATGGATGGCAGGATCGTCTGGAGGTTGGGCCGGTGGAGCCCCGGTGCAGATATCCAACGCCAGCGTGTGTAATCATGTACGACATCGAGGTGGAGCGCCGGCTGCTGAACGGCAGTCCTCCGTCCTCCCCACTTTCTCGGTCGGGTGTACACATTCAAATATTGCGATGACCGGGGCGCATGCGAGCAGAGCGCCGTCCCGGCCACGCGGCTTCGCCCGGGGATTTTCGAGGGCCTCTGCAGCATTTCTTGGCCTACTGGCGGCGCGGTGCAGCTGGATACAGTACGTACACGTACAAGGTCCGTCCGACCCTAGGGAACACGGCCTCGGCGCTAAGGCGACAAGCTTGTCTTGCGCGCAGCCGCCGCGGACCCCGCAAAGCCTGCCTGTACATGCAGCCTGCATCGGTATTCTGTTTCTTATGCAGTCTTCCTTACCTGGCCGATCCTGCGTGCTCGGCAGGTACGGTCCCTAGCAGTTTGTCTACAACGCCTCCTCCGTACATGGACACTGACTGGAGCAGATCGGCGACTTTACATACAGCCAACTCATCTGCCGACAAGAGCACGGGGCAAGCTGCAGTCTCTGCTTTCTCAGCCGGCTTGCCTCTGCCTGCCCCACGGCCCCGTGGCCGACCGGCACATGGAGTATACAAGCACGGCCATCTCCCTCGCCGATAGTAGTGCAGCCTGGACAGCGGCCGGAGAGGGTCGACCCTACAGTACATATCGTCAACATATGTCAATCGCAGTGAAAGAGCTCATTAATATGACACGTGCAGATCCAGAAACCGGCCGATGGTGGAAGCTGGCCGTTCGGGAACCCGAACTCTACGGCACTAACCTACCAGGTTGAGGGCTTAGGACGACTTTCGAACAATGTCCAATACAAGTGGCAGGGTATCATACACGTTCTTCTCCACTGAATCATGCTGACTACAAGGTCATGAGAGGAGTAATATTCTGAACGGAAAAGATGGGAAGGAAAAAAGGAAACCGAGGAAGGCTAACACGGGTGAAGACAATCGTAGACCCATCGACCTCTGAACTTTTCTGTCTAGAAAAAAAAAACGCCTTAGTAAACAGCCGAAATAGCCACCGGTATGTACTCCGTGAGACTCTTCTTCAGAACATATGAAAAATACACGAATCATGCGATGTTGCCCGCCATGCCCATGAAGATGGCCTGCGCAGCAAGCTGGAGCGACCAGAACCCAACCTTCTTGAAGCGTCGTTTCCGTGCCTGTTCATCAACCACGTCCCGGGCGAATGCATCATATGTCTGCATGCGGGTCAGTAAATGCAAAAACAATATGCTAATTAACGGGCAATCCTACCGCTGCCGAGAGGTCATCCATTAAACCACTGTCAAAGATCGTCCAGCTGCCGTCAAAGTCACTAACCTGCTTGACGAGACGACAGTTCACCGGAATGAAGGTACGCCTCGAATTAATGTACGCCACGATCGGTCGAATGAGTGCATTATTTATGTATGAGAGTTCTCTCGTAAAGAGAGGAACCACAGCTCTGACGTTGTTGAGATGGACTCGTAGATCCATGACCAAGAATCGTTTATCGTCATGAGGCGAAGTAGGCGCCTCTGGGCGACCTTCATAATGGTGCCGACCGGGTACAGGTTGGCATTGATTTGACGTGACAGTCGCTTCTAGACGATCATAAAAATCAGACATTACCTTAGCGAGACTCTCATCGTTGTCGGCGGGAAACATGATGTCAGCGACAATGTCGACGGTGCCTTCATGAATCCATGAGAAGGGACCCTGGACTCCGCGATTGAGATGGTCAATATTAAGACCATCAATCCGAATTCTGCTGTGCTTTTTCCATGGATTCGGTTTGCCATTTTCCTCGACACCGTTGTTCAGTTGCGCACCGGTGTAGCTATGTGTCTGTCGAGGGTGGATCGTGAATAAGGAATTATCAAATGACCCAGTCATCATATTTGCCGATAGAAAATCGTAGAACAGCCACTGCTTTCTCAGCCGAGGAAGGCTACAGGAGAATATGCTGACAGAGAACGGCCTGAAATTGTTGGGCTGGTAGACCGTGACCAATACATCCTCCATCTTGAAGGAATCAATCTCAAAATCCCCGGGATTGTGCTCATGCCGATATGACTTTGGATCCAAGTCATTATTCGACCAGTGAACGTGTGTGCGGTCGATAACCCCCCGAATGCCTTTGACTTCAACATCACGTAGGAGCCCTTTGCCATTGAGCCACTTCGTGAAAGACAATGTTACATTGACCGTGTCAATCGATAGGTCGAATTGAGTATAGTTTGTGTCTTCCTCTTCATTAGGGTCATCTCGCTCAACTGGTGTAACTTGACTTGACCGATCGCTCTGCGCTGCAGCAGCGGCGGCAGCAGCAGTCTTTGACGAGCCTTTGCTGACGTTTCCTGTCCCCTGACCGGGCCTCCTGGAAACAAAGACATTTTTAAAGGTAATCACGCCGTCTCTCCACTTAGGAACTATTGCGGACTCGAATACAACTTTGACGCCCGATGACCTTGTGAGATAGTTCCCTACCCACCCGGCCAAGGTTTCTGCAACGCTTAGTAAAGAAACCAACGGATTTCAGACAGTTGATTTTACCTTGGGCAAAAACAGTATTTATTGCAAATATGAGTAGTGAGAAAAAAGTAGTTGTACCGAGAATAATCCAGAGGACGTGACCTAAGAGGACCCAAGAGAAGAGGGCAGTTATCTCATCCAGGTTAAAGGGTCGAACGCTCCGGATCGAGAACCATTTAAACCGTACTTTAAGCCGAGACCAGAAGCCGTTAGCTGCAGCCAGCAGTTCTTCTTTTGTAGGCCGATGAAGTTGCGGCATCTGTGACAAACGGTCTTTCAAGTGCTTGTTCGGCGGCACAGGCACATTCTCCTCGTAATTCAAACCCGTCGCTTTTGACGCCTGCGTTTGGGTCTCATCTCTAGATCGTTCGTGAACTTCAGGAGGAATGCTCTCACTCTCTGGGCCGGTTCGAGGCTCGATTGCCTCGGTACCCGTCCGGTCATCTTTCGACGTGTGAACATGACGTCTCCACACATTCCGTTTGACACTGCTTAATATCTTTCTGTCCAAATGGCAAGGACCGCCGTGACATATTATCTTGTCCGGTGAGAGCGCGCATGTTGCCCCAGTCTCTACTGCCGCTGCCGGATTTGGAGAGGCCCCTAGTACGAAAAAGCTTCCGGAAGCAAATCGCCTTGTGATTTGTCTTGTATTCCTGGGCGGTAAAGAATATATCCTTCCGAGGAAATTCTTGACAAAAAAGCCACGGAAAATATTGTTTGGACTTGCAGTATCAAAAGGAAACTGTCTGTGGTTTGTGCGAAGACCACAGGCAAAAACCGGGCTTGCCGCTTCCCGGACGTTGGCATATAGCCTACGTCCTAAATTGCCAGACATAGTTGTCGTCACATCCTGGAACACCTACCCAGCAGCGAGCGACGACAGAAATGTCCACAAGATGGCGTCCAGGCTGCGTTAAGACTGGAGGGCAAAAGAGGCGCAAAGCGGAAAAAAGTACAGTAGTAGAAGCGCGCGGAGCTCCCAAATCCAGGCCAAGACCTAGCCATGAAATCATCCGGCTATCCGCCCACCTGCGCAGCTTTTGCAGTTTGCCCTGTTTGCAGCGGAATTTGGCAATCCCACATTTTCCTCTAGGCCTGGCGCATATCGAGGCCGATAAAATTTGACGACAGCATTTACAGCCAACTGAATCTCAGAAAGGTCCTTGCAGCAGGGTCGGATAATTCAATACAGAATGCCTGCGCCGACAGCACTTAGGCGGACGGAGGAAACTGTGCAGGCTGAAGCCTCGACGCTCGCCCCGCCCGCGCAAGGTACATTGCGGTTTCATCTCTTATCATTAGAAACTAGATTGACTTAAGAGTTGACAGATGAGGATGATGTCTTGATCGATGCGACAACAACCGTTCCAGGCGATGCGTCATCTACCGCGCAGCAACCCGAACCAGCTCAAGATAGCGAGATGCGTATTGATGAAGAGGGCCGACCGGTTTTTACCCCTGCGAAGGACACGAACAGGGTGTATCGAGTCGAGACTCGGAAGGTCCCGGTACCTCCGCATCGTATGACTCCTCTAAAAGCATCCTGGCCCAAAATCTATCCTCCTCTGGTCGAACATCTAAAGCTACAAGTGAGGATGAATATCAAAAACCGGGCAGTTGAGTTGCGCACGTCAAAATTCACGACCGATCCTGGGGCCTTGCAAAAGGGAGAAGATTTTGTCAAGGCTTTCACTCTCGGATTTGATGTGGATGATGCGATTGCATTACTGCGCTTAGATGATCTGTATATCGAAACCTTCGAAATCAAAGACGTCAAGACACTTAACGGCGAGCACCTTAGTCGAGCAATTGGACGGATTGCAGGAAAAGACGGAAAGACGAAGTTCGCCATTGAAAATGCTAGTCGGACTAGAGTCGTGCTCGCAGATCAGAAGATTCATATTCTCGGTGGTTTCAAGAACATTCATATTGCCAGAGAGGCTATCGTTAGTTTGATCTTGGGTAGTCCTCCGGTAAGTCTAACAGGGTCACTCTGTCAATCGGAATGCCTTCTGATATCGAAATATAGGGCAAGGTCTACGGCAATCTTCGTACGGTTGCATCCCGCATGAAGGAGCGTTTCTGACATAGCTTCTGGGACTTTTCTCTTCCGTATTGTAATGGCGTCTGGCGTGGGTGGCAGTCATTATGGAATATACTGATCTTCATTGGGTCTGGAGATAATATGGAAAAAAGAGGTTTGAATGAACACATTTGTCATTTGGTTATTAATCATCGAAGAGCCCTTTCTCTGGCCCTTCCTAGTCCTTCTTCAGTGGAGTGTAGATCTCTTCTATTCCATCCTTAGTGATGACCATCATCTGTAGCCCGTCACCAACCTCGATGTGCCTCTCCACAGCGCTGGTAAATGCATCACGCACTAATTGTTCAACGGTGCTCTTTGGCAGAGGTTCTGGCTTCCTCGACTCCAAGGCATGGCCTTCGCCGCTTCCAGGAATGTACTGGTTCTTGAAATTGACCTGGTTGTCCAGAAAGGGCATGATAAGGCTCGCCGCAGATCCTGCTGCTCTGCATTGCTCTCGTTCATATGAACCCACTGGGTCGTAGCTGTATAACGCTCCTTTGCCTTCCTCATCCAGGCCGGCCAGAATGGCATGGACGTAGTACGGGAAAAACCGCTTCTGATAGAGGATTGTCGACAATCGCTGAGCACATGCTTTAACAGACATAGGTTTGCCGTGTTGGTATTTGTACATCTTGACGATTGCATCTAGCCGCTCCTTGAGTGCCCGGCCATCCGCTGCGAAGCCAACAACAGCGAGGAGAATGTGGGCTCCTTCCCCAGTTTCATCATCACCACCTATCTTGAAAACTTTCGGGACGTAACGAGAGTTGATATTGTAGCCGGCGACGGAACGGGTGTCGCCTGCAAGGATGGCGAAATCATCGCCGGCTATGCCCAGAGTCGAGCCGCCATTGTCGGTATACCTGGTGACATAGACATCAGTTCAGCATCCAAGGGGCTCGGGAGTTGTGAAACAATACGGGTAAAATGCATGCTCTCGGTTCCCAGCTTTGGCTGACTGAGAGAAGGAATATCCGATTATCTCGTGTTGGGACGGGTGGTCAAATAGAGACGTCATCTCGATGGCAGGCACTTGAGGAAAGACAAGTTCAAAATGCACAATTAATCAATGAATCAATAGTAGAAATTTGGGCATGTCAGTAGGCGCAGAGCGTTGACCGTGTGGTTGGAGGGTTGGATGCTGAGGCTTGACGTGTGAAGCTCTAGGGCCCGTAGGGCTGACACGCGCAGCTACAGCTGCCTTCTGCTTATGTAATATCCCAACTCGGTCTTCAGATGCGCTTCCCATCTCCGCAAGTTCACACAACGCACTCTGGATAACTAAGATTCAATATTGACAGCTGTAACTGGAGCTTTAATTAGATATCGCGAAATAAATGATTACACTTTTGATATCATCTGCATGAGGAGGCTGTATCTTCAGAGTCTCACAAGCGATGAGTGGTATTAATTTGTATTCTATTTCTGGAGGATAGATTTTTAGTTTTCAGAACCTTCAATCACTCCTGATGGAAGCTGCGCTCTGAAGCTACCGGAGATACATACTCTCCTATTCTAATCATTATTATTTAGAAGCAAATAAGCGGCTTGGAACATTTGTCCCGGATTCCCGGGTGCTCCACAGGAGTTCCCCCATATTCGATTACATAAGCATCTCAGCACTGGATGATCTCATGGCAGTAGGGACGGTTTACCCTTTCACGCCAAATCTAACAGCCTAGCGTCACCGCATAGCTGAGCTCTCCTCCGTTAGGCGGTGGACACAATGCTAGGCCTTGGAGCATATGAAAGCAGCAGTGAAGATGAGGCCGAGTCCAGAGTCCTTCAGTCAAACCTGAAGGTACATCTCAGGCACATGCAGACGCTGGTACATGAACTGACTTTCTCTAGACTGCCGAAAAACATGAAGAGATCTCTGGAACCTCCCAACAAGAAGGTAACCTTCCTAGAAGGACCTACGTATACATGCATGTCCGCACATATTGACAATCTCAGCTGGTACAGCCACCGAGGCTAAACCAAGTCCACAACCAACGTCAAGCGCCGTCGAGCCTAGCGGGCCTGTTGTCGGTCCATTCCGTCCCCAGAAAGCAGCCAGCCCTCCCAGGGAACATCAATTGTCTGGACAGGCTTCTCCCTTTTCAGCTTCTCGCACTCTTATACATGATCTCACACTTCCCCCAGTTCCTAATCTCGACATACCTCCGTCCCCGCCGGGTTCCCCTAATCCCACTGTGAACAAAAAATTTGTCCATTTCCTGTCCTTGAAGAAGGAAGGAATTCATTTCAACGAGAAGCTTACCAGATCCTCGTCGCTTAAGAACCCAAGTCTACTTACGAAAATGAGACAGCATGCGGGCATTGACGATCAAGCGCAATATGCCACTTCTATTCCTCCGGAACTATGGGATGTCTCGGCGCTGCCGACGTGGGGGTTCAAGGAGGAACTGTTGAAGAGCCAGCAAGAAATTCGTCGTAAGGCAGAAGAGAAAAGAGCAGCGGGACAGAGAGAGTCTATCGAGTTCGTGCCAGCAGAGATCACTGCAGGGTACAGTCGCGGAGGCACACCATCAAGCGGAAAAGCCAAACCCAGTGCTGCAGAAAGAGTAATGGCTGGTCTAAGTCGGGACAGGACAAAATCTCCTGCTGATATTGACCCGGGAAAGCGAGGAACTGCCGAACGCAAGGCGCGCATAGGCGAGTTGGGCCCGAGAAGGAGCCATTCGAAGTCTCCCCCGGGCAGGTGGAAACGGTCGCGATCAAGATGAACTGCTTTCGCAATTTCGCTTTCAACGTGCGTTTTGTTTTGATCTTTAACGCTTGGAGTTTATGTGGGACATTGATTTTGCGGAGCGTTTGAATTTTACGTGAGTCTGCTCCAGGATATGACAGACTGGCTCTTTACTGTAACATATTACTATGAGGATACCACATCTGTAATGTCCTGAAAATCTTGCATTTCGATGGGTGATTAAGCAAACTTGCCTGTACAGTAGATTGTGCGAAGCAAGTGAACAAGAATACTCAAACAATTTGTAGTTTACGCTATTAGTCAAGGTATAGAAAGATCTGGCTTGCATGCAGGCGGACAGCTCGCTTAGCGCGTCTAGCAGTGCGGGCGAACCAGTCAAATGCGTAACCCTGTTGGCCGACTGATGCCATGGCCCCGGCCATCGAGAGCTCCGTCAGCTCTCCTGCCTAGGTGTAGCTGCGATCATCTGTGCCTCATCTGTATGCTACGATCGTCAAACCTCAACTCTCCCTATCAGTCCTCTGTCATTTGGAATCCTTGGACAATTATATTTCTCACTTTTGATATTTGTGGGCCTCTCGCCTGCTAATCGCAGCACTTCGATCGTCATGAACCACCTACCACAAGTCTGGGGTCGTGTGAGTTGCCTGCCACATGGAATCTCCGAGTGAGCCTCTACAGGTCCTAATGACGTTTATCAGCCCAGAGATGATGTCTACGGTGCATACGACCACTCCTATCTCCAGACATCTGGCCCAAAGACACATACCCTGTCACCCGCTGTTACAGGAACGTCGGTGGTGGCAGTCAAGTTTAACGGAGGAGTTGCGATTGCAGCAGATAACTTGGGTATGTGCTTACCAGCAGTCTCTTGATGCTTCCTTTAATTTGCAAGTGCCTGAGTCTATGCCTAACCACTGGCTCTGTCTGTATAGCCTCTTATGGCTCCCTCGCCCGTTTTCCGGATGTGAAACGCCTGCGAGTCTTTAATAACTCTACCGTTATCGGCTTTGGTGGCGATATATCCGACATGCAGTACATTGACCGCCTTCTCGAGTCGATCGACATCAGGGAGAACTATTCCTCCAATGGCAACACGCTTAACGCGAAGAATCTGCACGCCTATCTCTCGAAGGTCTTCTATAAGCGCCGTTCTGAATTCAACCCGCTCTGGAACCACATCCTTGTAGCTGGGTTTGATGGAGACGGGAAGCCATTCCTCAGCTCTGCAGACCTATTGGGGACGACGTTCTCTGCGCCACACCTGGCAACCGGGTTCGGCGCGCATCTAGCAATCCCCATCCTTCGTCGACTATTCCCGGAGGAAATGCCTACAGAGAGCATCACAAAAGAGCAGGCGGTTGCAGCTCTGAAGGAATGCATGAAGGTTCTTTTCTACAGGGATGCGCGCAGTCTTGACAACTATTCAATAGCAGTAGTGACTAAAGAGGGGATAGAGCTGAAGGAAGACGAGAAACTTGAAGCTCAAAGTTGGGCGTTCGCGGAGGGTATTAAGGGCTACGGCGCTCAGATCAATTAGGTCCAGGTTTTGGAGTTTTCACATTTTTAATGCAGCCAGGGAGTCGTTGAATGATCCTATATCGACGATCGTCTTGAGGTATACATAACGACGGAGGTAACCCGTCTACGTTACGGAAGCAAAAAAACTACAGAGATTATAAAAGCCTCCACAGTAAGAGAGCCACATCGGCGGCAGACAGCTCCCGTCAACATAGGTCAAAATGTCTTAAAGCTTTGACGGCTGAGCAGAAGGCTTGCTGAACACCACCTGGTTGAGACAGGATCCTACGCCTTCGAGCGAGACCTCCACCTTGTCGCCGTCCTTCAGCCACAGCTGGGGCTTTCGACCCATTCCAACCCCTTGAGGTCTAGAAGCTGTGTCAGTCACTCTGATCTGATAAAGACAAAAGCATACAGCAGTCCGGCATCAGTTCCATGCCGGTAAAATGGATCGACTTACGTCCCGGTGAAGATCACATCGCCAGGTAGTAGTGTAGTGCCCTGGGACAGAAACGAGATTGTCTTGGCCACACTGAAAATCATGTCCTTCGTTGTCGAAGACTGGACTGTCTGGCCGTTCAGCTTGGTCGAGATCTTCAGCGCATTCGGATCCGGAATTAAACTTGGGGTCACAATGCCCGGTCCAAAGGGTGCCCAGCCGTCGAAGCCTTTGCCCAAACTCCACTGTCCCCCGCCACGTTTAAGCTGCCAATCTCGGTGCGAGACGTCGTTACCTACGGCGTACCCGAGGACATAATTCAAAGCCTGAGATTCTGGGACATCTCTGGCTTCCTTGCCGATCACGACAACAAGTTCACACTCGTAGTCCAGTCCCTCACCTTCTTGGGCGATGGGAGGGACGGGGATGTCGTCAGTAGGACCGGTAATCGATGTAACCGGCTTGTAGAAGAGCACAGGGAACTTTGGTATAGGCATGTTGGACTCCTTGGCATGCTGCTCGTAGTTCAGGCCAAGGCAGCGTACAGTCCTGATATCCTTTCTGTCGAGCGGCGCAAGGAGCATTTTCACCTCAGCAACTTGGTCTGTGACACGATGCTGGCCGAAGATGTCGCCCTGAATCACCCGCGCCTTGCTCGCTTTGGCGATGTTACTGACGCCGGAAGGAAGGATGGCGTCGCCATAGTAGACGTGGCCGTCTTTAGCAAGGAAGCGGATCAGACGCTGGTCGAAAAGATTAATGCGTTAGAAGGCAGATTCAATGATATGTGAGAAGCATCGGACGCTTTCAAGGAATAATCAGAAGAGTTGGAGAAACAGCAAGCGCATAAGTCCCTTTAAGGAATAGGGACGAAGACGTAGTGGGGAGCCTGTAACAAGGGATCTACGACAGCGCTGGTTCGAAGGTCACGACTTACAGAGAATGCAGGCATCTTCCACCCTAGGGCGATAAACTGAAGCAGAGGCCATATACGTCAATTAGAATGGAAAGCGACGCGGGGGAAAGTACTGATATGGAGCTCCAGGGAAATATGCACTATATGGGTATCTCTTGCTCGGCTCGTCCATTCGGCCGGGAAGCTCAACCGGGGAAGCGAAGGGTCGCCGGCACCGTCTTTTTTTCCACCCATCAGACTGAGAGCGCGGCGCCGCCTCCCGAAGAAAGCTCCGTCTCAGAAGTTGTCCAAGTACCGCGGACATCCATAGCCAGCGCCGGACCCAGAGAGCAAAAAGCCGACCCAGGAACGATGGCTCGACTGTCAGGTCTCCAAAGAGAAGTCCTGTCTCTCTACAGAAAATGCCTGCGGGAGGCCCGGAAGAAGCCAGCGGTAGGCATCTGACTCCCGGACACACGCAGACAGAAAGACAACTGCTGACTCTTGCGCCACGCATGCATAGGATGCGAGGAATAACTTCAAGGACTTTGCCAGGTGCGCTACCAACGCTCATCGTCGGCAACGTCGGGGTATGGTATCCTTGCTGACATGACTTCTACAGGGCGGAGTTCCGGAAAAATCTCAGCGTGAGCAAAAAGGATTTCGCCGCAATAGAATATCTGCTGCGAAAGGGCCACAGGCAGCTGGAGATGTACTCGTCGCCTGGGATCCGCAACATTGTGCGGTAGTAGGTCAGATCGGCCCTGGCTCGATGGCGTATCAACCTTCGTGAAGAGGGCAACATGGTGAGCTCCAGTCAGGCACAAGACTACCGGAGGGGAACGATCAATCGAGGAATAATAATAATCATGGCCAAGCAGCGGAGTACATAAATCGTTCTGTAATGCGCTCCGCGCCGCCGTGTCGGCCTCAGGCAGCATACTCGTCCTGCAGGAGCCGCGCGCTTCCCGTCATGTTGCCGCGGCTGCCGAAACCCGCCGAAGCTTCTCGGCGGCTCTCGCGGGGCCCCGTGTTTTCTGCGCCGAACCGTCTGGTATTGTCTCCGCGCCGGTGGAACGAGCTCGTATCGCCCAGAAGCACCGAGCTTCGAACCCCGTCCCTTCTTCGCGGTCTTGCCTCGCGACTTCCAGAATGAAGGCCCTAAGCTATATAAACGTGCACCATGAGATCCTCTCAGCTCGATCACTCAGAGAACAACAATCCTCAGACACGCATACGAGTCGATGATTATGCTCTCTAGAACATCGAGCCCCAGACTCCCAGCGACTGTCTACAAGATCTCGAAGACTTCGACCCCTCTGCGGAAAACAAGAACAATGGCTTTCTTCCCGCGATTTTCGACCAGTGATTTCACCCCTCTCTTCCGCCTCATCGACGACTACGACATCCACCGTGCGAGTCGTCCGAGCAGCCGCTTCCCGTCTCTTCAATCATTTGCTCCCAAGTTCGATGTTAGGGAGCTGAAGGATGGCTACCGCTTGGACGGAGAGCTTCCCGGCGTTAGCCCAAAGGACATCGAGATCGAATTCACCGACTCGCACACTCTTGTGATTAGAGGTCGCTCGGAGCGAGAGTACAATGACACCAATGTCGACGAGTCCCAGCCACAGACTGAGGGAGCTGCCGACGATGCCTCGTCCTCCAAATCTTATCAGCCAACCGTCGAAGATGAGGACGAGGCCGGCGACTCATCTGTCACTGCTCCAGCGAAGCCCGCAGAGAAGCAGGTCTCCAAGAACAAGTCGGAGCCCGCCTACAAGTACTGGGTCACCGAGCGCTCTGTTGGCGAGTTTCACCGCACTTTCACATTTCCAACGAGAGTCGATCAGGATGCTGTCAAGGCTAGCTTGAAGAACGGTATTCTCTCGATTGTCGTGCCCAAGGCCCGAGCTCCCTCGACAAGGAAGATCCCCATCGAGTAAGCGATCAAACCGTCATATTCTGAGCGGCGACGCTTGCATTTGAGCACGGCATAGATCCGGATTGAGGTGGTGGATATCTTTTGACATTGATAATGATTCCGTCTTCTCTACTCCTAGGACTCGCATTGCACGGCATGACTTGATTTGGAGGGTTTCGTCTTGACCTTGGTTCTTTATGTATTAGTATGGGAGGGTCCTCGGCGGAACAAGTCTTATGATCTCATGTATGATAGAATGGCATAATAATAAGATCTCTTCTGAATTTTCATTTCCCCGCTCCTTTTATGTTAATCTTGTAGCTGGGATAGCTTTATCCACGACCGGCGCCTTTCTCGTCCAACGTGTCACGTAGATTGATTATCTCATCATCTACGAAACAATGTGTCATTCAAATGACCAAACTGACCACGTAAATGAATAGACAGCCAGTGCCTCCATTGCGGTCATCCCCCTTCCACCAGAGAACGTTCTAGATCCTTGAATTTGGAAGCTTGCCTTCTCCATGGCTAGGATCACCATCCCATGAGGTTTGAAGGCGGCAAGTCAAGATCTACTATACACTATTTCTTTGTGTATCTGGAGTAATTAAGCCGATAGTAATAATATGATATATTGATTGCTCACGAATTCGTTTCTGCAGATATATCCCCAATTACTAGGACTTGCATCACATGTGACCAGAACCTCTGGAGAAGTACCTGAGTCGGTGGACTGGATTGAATTATTCAATATGAGCTCTGTGGATGTTGTTAAAGCCGCCTTCTGGGCCACTGGCTAGAAATAAATGATCCAGCAGTGTAGGAAGCATGCGCTTTTTGCATACAAATAGAAATAAATGTTGATGCAATCATCTTCTTGATCGCCTGATGCGTGTACTGTATGAATTGCCATTGCGTAGACTGCGTTGATCGATAGTATGCAGAAGCCGGATGCGATTATTCATCTATGCAGAATAGATCTGTCTGCTCAGACCAGGACTCAAAAGAAGCTCTCAACCTCTCATACTCATGGACATAACCCAGGTAACTTCAATATGTGCCAGGCATTTGAATAGACCTGTTGTATACGCCATCCCTCACTTGGCGCTTTTCTCCGGCAGATATATCCTTTGATACCGTCACGTCGGCTACCCCAGCTGCGCAGCTAATTTTCTTTTTGGAAAATATAAACGGGAGCGCAAGAAAAATCCTCGGGTAAGAAGACCGATAAATGGGTCCCTCCTTGTCAGAAGTGCATTACCACAGCGTAAGCATGTCAGCCTTATAGATGAAGTCATTTGTAAGTGTCATCCCTCCTTCACAGGTACACCAATTGCAAAGTAAGGAAGCGATCTCCCCCATGGAACACCCAGATGCATCCCTTACATTGATTCCGTGATCGTATTTTATCTACAAATGGGTAAGTACTAACTGCATAGGCGATGTCCGCCTTCTTCGCTCTCCTTTCTAGACTCTTATTTATATTTTGAATAAATCACTCTGGCCTTCGCCAGGTTACTGCTTATTTACCTGGCCAATGAGCTGGCAGTTGGGTGATGCACCATGTCATTTGTATTGCATCACCGTTCGCAGTTTGAAGCTCTTCCCTGGATGGAAAAGAATCAGAAAGGGCTGTGGTTATACCAAATACTTCCGTGATAGCACAAGCTTAAGATATCTATACAGGCATTCTGACAAGAATGCCTAGCTGCTCTATTGAGATCTCTGAATAAAATGGTGTGCAGATGTCACAACAATAATCACTTCTCAAACAACTAGCAACATTTATCAGGCAGAGTAGACTACAGATGAGCAGATTGCCCATATGAAATCCACGGAACGTGAACAGTTCTATGAATAAATCTACAGGCTGGAACCTCTGTTTGGAGCTTCAGCACGGATAAATCTGAGAAAAAGCTCAACTAGCTTCTCAGGTGGCCGACGTCCTGTCTTTCATGGCACGTCGTCGACATGGCGACAGAATGTTGACACTGATCCTGCTGAGTGACCTGTTGCATTTCCGGCAAAGAATCCTCAGCCTCGAATATGCGGAGACGTGAACGACTCAGGGAAGGTTCGGTTTGGCATTCGCCAACATCGGAATCGCTGTTCGCATCCTGATCTCCTGTAAAGTCATATTGAAATTGTGTGGAAGAACAAGGATGGCATTGCTGAGAAATCCTGGGATCACCAGATCCCCTGGTCCGACTCATTTGGAGAGAGTGGATAGAAGTCTCTGAGCCGTAGCCACTGTCTGTTTTGTTTAGCGGTCGTGAGGCTCTTCTCCCTAGTCTGCTGATGCTATCTTGCACAGCAGCCTCCTCTAGCCCAGTTATGCTCAAGTTATATCGATCGATTTCATTACCGTGGAGATCTTCGTTATCCGAAAAAGCTACTCCCTCATCTTCAGAGTGTCCGAGAAAGAATACGCTTTGCTTTGGAGGAGTGACTGTCGTCTGGGACTTCTCAAAGGCGAATGCGCTTTCGGGAATGTCAAACTCCTGACCCTTGGCCTCACCAGCCAGAGGAACCTCGAGCGTTGAGGTCGATCGTTTCTTCCAAGCCGGTTTCAACATCGCCTGGTGATCTGACGGCGGCTCATTGTCCGCTGTGTCGACAGATTCGAACCTCTGGGGGCTGGAGCTACGAACCATCCCCGAATCGCTCAACTCCGCCCGAGGTATACCATGAGGACCGGGCCGCATAGTCTCGCTCGGTGACTTCTCAAGAAGCGGAAACGCATTGTCGTTCCGACGTTCCTCTATGTCGCCGTTCGACTCATCATCCCGTTCGAAAGTTGAACGATCGCGCCTATAGCTCCGGGTCCGATCGCTAGGGGATGGAGATGGGGAGCCGTTCACAATCCGCAAAGAACCCAGCTTAAGGCCTCCCAGATGGGAGTATTCGCGTTCATTTGGAGTCGATGCTCGCGCAAAGGACGGAACCGGAACGGGGCTGCCCGGCGAAAAACAATGAGTGTCGCACAACGGCCATTGCGAAGACCTGGATACCTCTATGGGGTTATTGTACATGTTCCCGCTTTCTTGGCTAGTCGGTGAAGGGGGCCTTCGATATATAACATCTGGTGTCCTTGTTGCTATACCTGGCGTCAATAAGGATTTTCGGCGGATCAAAGAGAAGTGCTGGACGTCTGGTGAAAAATAGTCGTCGCGATAGGTCCCTCCTTCCATTGGTCTTTCCTGGACAACATCCTGAACTCCTTGCGGCACTGAGCGAAATGAATGGCCTCTCTTTGGTCGTCCTCGGAGGAAGGAAAGCCTCCCTGCCGGAAAATTCGAAGTCTGAGAGCCAGAACGTGATAATTGGTAGCTATACTCGCCAACTCTGTCTGCGGTATTTGACCGGCGTCTACTTCCGTTGGCGGTGGCACGGGAGTGTTCAAAATCATTGAACGAGTAAGAGGGAAACGAATGGACTCTCCGCTGTTGATCACACTTAATCTCTGCTGAAATTTCAGGCGATAATTCCCCGGTCCACTGGTTACGCCATACAACAGAACCGCTGCGTGTTGAGTGACTTTCGTTCGATTCTGTTTCGCAAGCTGTCGATTTGAGAAAGTTCGCAGAACGAGTGTTTTTCGGCGGCTTTGAAAGACGGTTCGAGCGTCGTCGTTCACTTCTCCTTTGCGTGGACAGTGAGCTTCCCATGATCGTGGAAATGACAGAGCCGATAGTGTCTATAACTAAATCTCGCCCAGATCCAATAGAGGTATCGAAAACGACCTGGGCTACCGCCCACTCTCAAAAGCGCCCATGAGGATTGAAATAAAGTAATGCAGAAGCAACAGACGCAATGAAACTGTTGCAGAGGAGATCGGATCGCAAGAGGAAATTAATGTGGAAATATGACAGAAATCGAAGAACGACGGCGTCTTGACGGGGTTATGGATAGCCAGTTAGCCAAGCAACAATCTCCTTCTCCAGGACAACGATATAAGATCCGGTGCTCGAGGTCCAGGCGAGCCGCTTGGCAGACGTGAAATACGGACTGCTGTTCCAGACGCGGGTTGAAGACCGGCTTCAGGCAATAACAACGAGGTCCCATCAAAGTTCCAGACGAGAATACTTGGCTGTGGGCTTGGTCTCCAAGCCAAGGAAGAGGAGGACAGGGGACGAGCTGTCGACAATCCGATGCGATTGATCATTCAGAAGCAACCGAAGAACAGGGACGAAGGGAGGCAAAACAAGAAATAGAGAGCAGAGAGGCTCCCGGGACTCCGGGAGAGCAGGGGAGCGGGGACGGTGGAAAATGCATCCGGGGAGCTGCCATGGCGGAGCAAAGCAGGACGAACGAGTTATCCACACAGGCTTCCCGGCCTTAGAATAGCTGAGAGCCAACATGAGGGACGGCCGCAGGGGATCTTTACGCTCGAGGCAGTAGCGCCCCGAGGAGTCGTGCCCCCGTCGCCATTGTTGACCTCGGTCAGCATGGCGGCGCGCAACGAACGCGGCCGGGGATGCGGACTCGGGGCGTGAGGATGGTGATCCCGTCCTGGATCAGAGGCAGGATGGCCGGCCATGCGTCCAGGAACCCAGACTCCCGGCGAGATCCCTGGCCGCTTGCACCGTTCGAGGAAGAGGGGAGAAGCAGTCCGTCGCGACGAGACCGGGCGCGGTGAGAGGCGGCGAGGGCGGTGAGGTGACGCTTGCAGGCAGGGATGGGCGCCGGCAGGACAAGGCGACAGAAACCCAGCCCTGATCCATTGCAGATCATACGAGATCGCCCACTTGCAAGTCCCAACACGCCTGCAGCATCCTTCGGCTTGCGTACTTCTTTTCCCCGCAGGCGACGGCAAAAAGGGCTCTGACGGGATACTCGTCGCAGCCAGCAGCTTTCTCTGTCCGTCTCTACGGGACCCGTCCGTGCCGGGGACTCGGCATCTCGACGAGAACGTCTTGTCGTCTTCTCCGCCACCAGGCTACTACTAGTACACGGTACATCGTCGTACCTTGCTTTGCTGCCTTACGATACGCTGAAAGCAGATCCGCCGGTGGGGAGCGGTTCGTGGACCACCGCCCTGCTTTCGCCTCGGGGACGGCCATGCTATCGGAATTCCCGTTTCTAACGGCCACCGAGTTCCTCAGTGCCTGCCGAGCCTTTGTTGATCGAGTTCATGCATGCGGCAGCCTCGAGCACTTGGGATGGTCATCCGTACGGCTGCAGCAGCAGGTGAGGGAACCGGGCCCCGCCCGATCTCCTACTTCGTTCCACGCTAGAAAACAGCCCGTCGTCTACGAGCCAATGCATGTACTAACGATCGAATTTCCGAGCTACTAGCCAAATCGATCGATATTGAAGGTGACGAAAAGCATTGGCCAAAGTGGCACTCCGGGTAATGACAATGCTCCGCCAGACCGCGGCGAAGATGGAGAATCTCAAATGGATAAGCTAGAAGAGGATGATAATGTCCGTAATATCTCCCCCGAGAGGAAGTGCGTTTTGTAGTCTCTGATAGCCATTCATAGGAAGCCCTCATTCGCAGACCCAGCCTTGGTTCTCGCTTCGAGGTAGAATATGACATCATCCTCTCACCCACGTACCATGTCCCCGTCCTGTATTTCGTCTTACGGAATGCTCCTCGAGACGGACCGGCTGGAATAGAAGCTGTCTACCGGTATCTTGTGCCACACCAATACAAGACAGAATTGAAAAGCGTTGGTGTCATGGGCGGCATCAGCATGGGCGTACGTGCGCAAGTCCTTCAAAACCACGTCGGGTATCCGTGCTCACGGCTCGCAGTACCATCCAGAGTCTGGCGTCCCGGCGTACTTTGTCCATCCTTGCAACACAGCAGACGCTATGAAAGACATCGGGGGTGGGAGAGACATCACTCCCGAGACGTATCTGCTAATGTGGCTCGGCTTGGTAGGCAATTGCGTCAACCTGCACGTTCCACGTGAGCTTCTTGCAAGCAATACCATACGACAACCTTAAAAGCACCTTTTTAGTGACAGTAAAAACAGCCTTGCAAGAGATGGGAAATGCATCCTTCTCCGCAGGCCAGTAAGACGCAAGTCTCGACTTGATTGGGCTGTCTAATCCTCATCGGATGAAGCCTCCATCGGCACATCGCTGTCTTCTTCCATGGGTGCCTCCTCTGCATCGCTCTCTTCCTCGCGGGGACGCTTGACTCCTTGAGGCGCCGGTGCCGGCCCTTCCTTCGCTCCGTTGACAGCTTCAGGAGGCTTCGCCGTAGGTGCAGGTGCAGTTGCGCCAGGCGGCCCTCCAAAAATTGATTTCTGGAGATCAGTGGAAACACCGGCGCTTGGTGCAGGGGTCGGTACATTGTACGTGCCACGAAGTTTGGCGATTATGTTTGAACTGCCTTTGGCATAGACAATTTTCTGGAATCACGCTTTAGCGACCGAACTCTATTTCGTCAATAGGGAAAAAGACGTACCATCTCTTTCCCAAAGAAATCAAAGCCTTGAAGCGCTCGCATGGCCTGAGTACTCGACTGGACATCTTTGAAGACGACATGAGCCTGGCCGCGCATCTTCTCGGTTTTCATGGCAACAACATCGAGAACGGTGCCGTAGGTCGAGAAAAGAGTGTAAAGGGATAGTCGCAGGTCGGCTTTTCTCATCTTGTCCGGCAGGTTCGTGCAATACAATCTGCCCAGCAGTCAGCTTATATACGCGTTCGAGCTAATCAGTAGACAGGACGAACGACTGACGTTTGGTTCGGAGCTCCCACTGAAGGAGGCGCTTTGCCAGGTGGACCATTGCGGGTAGACAAGGACTTCGTAGCCATCCTCAACCCTTCTTGCAGGTAAACCCTGCTGACAATATCGCTGGAACAAGGTGACTTGAGAGTGGCACTTTCCGGGGACGCGCGCGTGCGAGTCAAGATCTTGTTGCGCCGAGTGGCGGTTTCGTGCGTGCCAGCTTTGGATCGAGAGTCGGCCAACCAGGAAGGAGGCCCGGGGATCCTGTTCACGTGATACATTGGTTTAGCAGTCCACGTCGGCGTCATCACCACGACTCGATCCATCTCTAGACTCTTATCCACGTTGCCTGCGACAGTAGAGAGCTCCTCCTGTCGCTTGAACAAGACATTCGCTATGGCAGCTGCCGAAGTTCACCATCTCTTCCACCACCCAATTGCCGATCATTCTTTCTCCGCCGACAGGCAGACGCTCGCTGTTGCGCGGGACAGCAACGTCGAGCTATACCAGGCAGCAGGTGACAAGTTCACTTTGAAGGATGAACTGAAAGGACATGACAAGACCGTGACGGGTGTGGATATTGCTCCGAACAGTGGACGCATTGTTACTTGTTCGCAGGGTATGCTCGTCTCGAACATCTGATTGCTCTACCAGCAGCTGATGTCTCTTTCACAGACCGCAATGCCTACGTCTGGGAGCGAACCCCTACCGGCTGGAAGCCCACCTTAGTTCTTCTTCGAATTAACCGTGCTGCGACATTTGTCCGCTGGTCTCCTTCTGAACAGAAGTTTGCCGTAGGGTCGGGCGCTCGCGTGATCGCCGTGTGCTATTTCGAAGAAGAGAATGACTGGTGGATTTCGAAACACTTGAAGAAGCCTATTCGGAGCACGATCACGACTCTTGCCTGGCACCCAAACTCTGTCCTGCTGGCAGCCGGTTCCACAGATTCGCACGCGAGAGTCTTCTCTGCCTACATTAAGGGGGTTGATACCCGCCCAGAGCCGAGCGCGTGGGGTGAACGCCTCCCGTTCAACACGGTATGCGGCGAGTTTCTGAACGACTCGGCTGGTTGGGTCCACGGAGTCTCCTTTTCTCCCAGTGGGAATGCTCTCGCCTTTGTATCTCACGACAGCAGCATCACCGTGGTGTACCCGAGCGCTCCGGAACAGCCCCCTAAAGCGATGTTGAACATCAGCACCCGCCTCCTACCGTTTACGAGCTTGATTTGGAACGGAGAAAACGAAATTATTGCAGCCGGCCATGTAAGCCCTTTCAGATACTGAGGAGTCGAATCGTTATATTGACCATATCTCTCTTCTCTCTAGGACTGCGAGCCCTTCCGCTTCCGCGGGGACGAGAACGGATGGCAGCTTATAGGATCTATGGAATCCAAGAAAAGGCCTGGAGTTGGTGATGCCCGCGAGGAATCTGCTCTCCAGATGTTCCGTCAGATGGATCTGAAGGGACAAACCCAGGTTGACACCCAGCTAGAGACAGTTCACCAAAACACCATCAGCACCATTAGGGTCTATGAAGAAGTTGGCGGTGTTGTTCGGAAATTCAGCAGTAAGACCTTCCCAGAAACAAATACTGAAAAGACTGAGACAACTAACGAGTTCTTCGAAATAGCGAGCGGCGTCGACGGAAGGGTGGTCATTTGGACCATTTAAGTATAGTGCATCGAGCTGTGCGCTCAGACTATGGTAGACTAGGAAGACTACCAAATGGTAGTGCTTCGGGATCATATTTGTTACATCAAGATTATCGGCGACTTACAGGCAACTCGTTGAGGCTTTTGCGTTTCGGGCTTTGTGGCATATTAGCTAAAGAGACAGACTTCGACAGAGCATGTGCAAAACACCACAAAGGAAAACCAGCTACAGTAGTCTCGTAGAGGTTTAGGTGCCGGGGTTGACATCTGTTGTATTAAGTCCCTCGGTGCTCTGCCGTTCGTCGGATCTGGGGGCGTCTCCGCCTTGTTACCCCGGATTCCGCAGTGGCGTCGTCATTCCTGTCACGCGCTCTTGACAGCCCAGCCCAGCCCACATGTGACATATCAGGTGGACGACTATGAACGATTCCTTTGCTCTCTCGACGCCTGCCAGCCCTCCTTGTCTCTCCTCTCCTGGTGCCCCCTTGGCGATATCAAAGGATGATACGGTCAAGACCTAAACGGCCTCTCAATGAAGCATGAGAACCTTCCTAGTTCTCCTCGCTGCCCTCGTCGCATCGCTTTTCCGCCCCTCGAAGGCCAGCGTCCTCCTACAACCCAATGAGACTGCTGGAGCAGGGAACGACACACGCAAAGTCTTCCCGGAAGTCTTTGAGTCCCTCGAGGAGCTTGCGAGGTTAGTCGACATCTCATACTGTGTGGGCTCGACGGGGATTCAGAAACCGTTCCAGTGCCTCAGTCGATGTAGCGAGTTCAACGGGTTTGAACTCGTCACGGTAAGCACACTATTGCTTCTTCTCTAGAACATGAGCATTGGAGCTGATATGACGGTGTTCTTTCCAGACATGGAACACCGGCCCCCTTCTCTCTGACTCCTGCGGCTACATTGCCCTCTCCCACCCGCCATTCCCCCGGCGCATAATCGTCGCCTTCCGGGGCACCTATTCTATCACCAACACGATCATTGACCTCTCTGTGCTCCCACAGGCCTACGTCCCTTACCCAGCCGATGGCAATGGCGAACGGAACAGATGCGCCAACTGCACCGTACACGCAGGCTTCATGACATCGTGGCAGACCGCCCGCCCCACCGTTCTCTTACACGTGTCGGCAGCATTGCAGCAGCATCCGGACTACGAGGTCGTGCTGGTGGGACACTCGCTCGGTGGAGCCGTGGCTGCTCTGGCTGGCCTGGAGATGCAGCTGCGGGGCTGGAAGCCACAGGTGACCACGTTTGGGGAGCCGCGGATCGGAAATGACGCACTCATGCAGTTTATTGACGAGACATTTAATCTCACGGGGCCTTGGGCCATGGGGGACAAAGACCAACAGACGGGACAAAGGAGCACATACCGCCGGGTGACGCACATAAACGACCCTGTCCCTTTGCTCCCGCTCGAAGAGTGGGGCTACAAGATGCACGCTGGGGAAATATACATCTCCAAACCAAGCCTTCCACCGTCCGTTTCTGATCTGGAGTACTGTGACGGCGACCAGGATCCCAGATGTATCGCAGGATCTGCTGAATCCGAGTCGGCATCTCTCGCATTGGCATTGCGAGACCCGTACCTACAGTCAGCTATACGGAATATGGATCCGGGAGCGGAAAGAGATTTGCTCATGATACAAGAAGGAAAAAAGAGGTTCGCCTCTCAGGAAGAGGAAGGGGATAGGGGCATACATGCGCAGTGGCCCATCATCTCCCCGAGGTACCGACTGTGGGAGCTTTTCTTCGCACACCGCGATTACTTCTGGCGATTAGGGCTTTGTGTGCCGGGCGGAGATCGCACTCGTCTGTTGCATAGTGGATCGACGGCATAGTCCTGAATTGCACATGACTCGCGAGATATATTATTGTCTTGATGAGTGTTTCCCGTTCGTCTCTTCTCCGCCAGAGTCTCACTATGACAGGGATTAATAGTTAATCCTAATCCTAATTTATAATCCAAGTGATCAATACTACCCGCAGTCCATGGATATACGTGCCGTATTCTGCTTCACGAGATCTGACCACGTTTTCTGGAAACTCTTATAATCCTTATTATTCCTGATGATTCAGGAGCAAGAGCATGATATTGCTGGACATCATTGTTTGGCAATGTTATCTATATTAGACAAAGATCCACAGGGTACATACTATACCATACCCTACATTATATTATACTAATTCCTCTTAAAGCCGCTGGGCGAAGACATGCGGTCTCCTCGTTGGCCGCCCTTTTCACTTCACAGATGAGCAACATCAGCCTAAGCTCGCGCGATCAGATCAGGTCGAGAGACGGCGGGTGGGCCCCGTGTGCTGAGACGACACAACCCGAGGCGCTGGATGCATCACACTGGACAGTTGGCTCTGCATACAATATACACTAGGGAGTACGGAGTAGGTGTGCTATAGTCCACGTCATATAGCGACCTTACAGAGTTCACTAGGCCCTTGGCTAAATAAAGATAAATAAATGGGTTGCCGATTCTGCATTAGAAACCTTTCCACTTATAATATAATATACTTTATTATATACCCAAGTTTCACAATATCAGTTAGCTAATTATACGACATAATAATTAAATTCTATCATCATCATCATCATCATCATCATCATCATCATTACTACTACCATTACTGACTTCTGTACTCTGTACAGAGAACTCTTCTCCGGCAGTTGCTTAGCTACAACAACAGCTGCCCCAACTCTGATGATTCTCAAGATGCATGAATCAATCAATCAAGGTTACAGATGTCGGGGCCCTTCCCTCCCCTCTTCCTTTATACATACTGTACAGAGAGTATATACTACTGCATAGTAGGAGGGGCCCGAGATGTCAATAGATAGAAATCTTAATCGATTGGATAAGGTATCACCAGCTGTATGTACTGTACATACTGGAGGCGTTATAAGTAGGTACATAGCATGATACACCTGCCAAATCTAGTAACCTGGAATTGCCCAACTAACAGCAGCCAAGTCAGGCTTTCCTAGTTTATAAAATCCATCAATTAATCACTTAATTAACTAGTGTGTTATTGCTGTGCCATAAATCAGTATCTATAGTATTGAAAAAAATCCACACCTCTGACCAGACGAGTCCAGAGCGAAACAGATCCAGTCAGTGCAGCTGGCAATTGTCCGAACAAGTACAGATACTGAGTACGTCTGAGTCAAGTCCTTCGGGTTACACGTGTGATGTCACCTGGCCTCGACATTGACATTGTGGGGAACACACCCTGATTTGCGGGGAAATCATGCACTGTGCTGTGCCTGCCTACCTACGTAAGTAGCTAGGGTACTACCTATCACGGTAATACTGACGGGACTGTTTAGGGCTGACTGGGATAGGATAGGATAGGATAGTACGTACATCACACAGGTATGGTGAATGGCAGGCCCAAAAACAAGGCGTGATCAAGATACCAGCTTGAAGTAACCTCTTTCTATGGAAACAAAATCTAACTACTAGATTTTCAAATTGCGTCGGAGAACGAGTGTAGTATCATATCAGACTCTGCTGTAAAACCAGTGGTGAGATAGTCCAGCAGAAAGAAATAAGATCCATCACACAACATCGGTGCCGTCAAGAATACTACCTTCTCCATGAAATTCTTAATTAATCTCGTAGAAAAAAAAATCCCTTCGTGGCTCTACTCTCCGAATAGTTAATATTGATACATAATAGCACGTACTCTTCAGCTCACCACCACCGACTTGAGCCTCTCATTGATCTGGTCCCGGTCCCACATCCAGTTCTTCTCCCCTCCCAGACCCGCTTTCTGCCCGTTCCTGCACACCTCCTTGTACCAGGTCATCAGCTCCCTCTGGTCCTCGTCGAGTTCGTCTTCGCGCTCAGCAGCAGCCCGGTCAAACGTCTCGAGCAGGCGCCGCCATCCACCGTATCCGCCCACTTCCTCCGCGCATGCGTGGCCCTCGCCGTCGAGACACTGGAAGTGCTCGGTCCCGGGTGTTCGTCCGGCGCAGACGACGACGTGCTCCCAGCCGTCCTTGAAGTCGTACAGGTAGTGGATGGTCTTGCCCTCCGTGGCCGGATCGTCCTCCAGGACCTGATGCAGGCGGTACTGGGAGCTCTCCTTGCAGTTCGGCAGGTAAGCGTCGGGGGCCGCGTCGCTCGTGTTGGTCAGCCTGAGGACGGGCTCGCGTCCCGAGCGGAGGTTCTCGCGGCCTCTGGTGTCCGCGTGGTCCTGGACCTCGAACTCGTAAAGATGCGCGCTTGCCCAGCCGAATGCGATCTGGAGGGCCTTGTGGAGCGCGGCGAATGTCGACGTAGCGGGGCAGGAAAGAGTGCGGTAGATGCGCGGATTCTGGATGAACCGGGGGAGGAGGTCGACCTTCAGGATATAGTTCTGGCGTCGACATTCGGATTTGTGTCGCGGCCAGTCACTTCTCTGACAGTTCCGGCCTAGCAGCAATAATAAATAATAATAATGATTAGCCACCTCCCTGCCGCTGCATTAGGTCCTAGGAGTCAATCAATGGGAGCAATACTGCAGTAGAGACCCAATCGGCAACGCTCGCAGCTCAGAAGGTGGCGATCTGACCGCTGGCAGAAAGCGCACTTGGGCGAAGTTGTGCTCTGAACCTCTGACATTGCTGAGTTATGCCGTATGCTGTTCCAGGAAGCTTATATGGCTTCTCGGATTGAGTAAAGACAGCCGTTGTGAGGCCAGCCGTGTATCTGAGTTAGCCTGCAATGCTTCGAGATGTACAAGGTTGCGCGCAGATCATGAGGAGCAGCTATCCGTGTCGAAGCAAAAGATGAAGTAAGTTCGGGAAGCAGGAGCAGACAGATGATTAAGCAGTGCAAAGTTAAAGCCTAATTCTATCGACCTGTGATGTGAAGGTCCGGCATGGACTGTCCATGGATGCACCTGCTCCATGTGCCAATCCGCAATGGTCTACTTTCGATCGAGAGTAAGCAGTGGAAGGATAGGAGATGTCGTTGTGGAAGAAAGAAACTGACGGAAAGCCTGAACGAAGTAAAAAGGAGAGAAACATTAGAGACAAACAACTAATTGTCAACGGTTCAACTGTTGTTGACGAGACAGACAACAAGAAATGGAGAACCCAGAGAGGACCAGTAGTCGTTGTCTACTGCATGATGGATAGCATACAAGATATTCATCCTCGTCGAACAGGACCAGGAACATGCATAATGAGTAGGTAGATAGGGCTAGATAATCCTGCTAACACCAATAGTAGATAGGAGTAGGTAGATAAGAAGCATACGAGATTCTCGAACTGCTCCATAAAGCTGGACGAGTTCTGTAAATGTAGACCAGGTCATCTGATGAAATGACTAGACAACCTGCTCCCAAGATTGTGATTGCTAAATGGATATAAAGCATTCTTTTCATGATTACTAAATAGGCCAAACAGATAGCTATGAAACCTAAGCAAGATAAATACATAGCATATACCGTAGATATTCCCCCTGATAAAATGAGAAGTTATCACACATCCAAAAGATTTTGATATCCTGGAACGAGACTACGCTATGGAGCAAAAATAATCCAGTCGAAATATACTTATATTCAAAAAAAACCTAAAACGTTCTCAAATATATGCGCGAATCGAAACGGGTAGATAGCTTCCTGGCTCAAAAATGAATCCCGAAACAGGTATATAACGGCACCTCAAAAACCAAAAAGACATTCTCACTGGACAGATGCGTCAAATAGAAACAACAATGAGACAGATCTCCAAAATCGTACCAAAACACCATTCACCTCCTGTGATATAAAAAAGAGGTTTTCGCAGCTTCCCTTATCTGCCATACTCCAAGCTCGGCACAATGACTGGTCCGTACTTGATTACATTGCCGTATGGTCCTTCGCCCTGCACCATAAAGTCTGCTGCAAGATTGAGCTTGCCACTACTTCGGGGTACGTCTGCGTGTCCGTATGTCGCCGAGATGAGCTCCGGGTCATATGCCACAATGGCAACGTAGTTCCTGCGGCCCATAAGCTTGCGGTGTTCGCGTGGCTGGCCGGTGACATCGATCTGGAAGATCTCTAACATATCCTCTTTTGTGTCGGTAGGCTGGGACGGCGTCGAGCGATGTCCGTTGGCCGGGATGTACAGCGGTTTATTGTTGTGAAGAAGCTTGATGATGTATGAAGGAGGAGGAGTGTTGACAACGGAAGACGAGATGAGTTGGTACATGGTCTTATGGTCATTGGGATGAGTTGGGTCGTGCACCAGACCCGCACCACAGACGTTGACGGCACCGGAGACAAAGGTCATGCGAATTGATTTCTGGCGCGCAATTCCCTGAAGTGTCCGGATGAGATAAGTCCTCTCGAGGTCCTGATGGGTTGCGTTAGTACGGATACATATACAACGACATACACGACCAGGTCGATCACACAAACCTTTGACTCGTGCGTCCATTGATCCCTCAGCTCGTCAAGAATATCAATGTCACCAAACGGGTTCAATATTCCGCCCATAAGACCAGATTTCCCTACAGCACGCTTCACCGACTCAAAGCCAGAGCCTACAGCCTCCTTCGCACCAACAACTCCTGCCACGGAGCTGGTTACTTTACCGAGCATATTGTAAGCACCGGTGACTGCTCTCTTTCCCGTGGCAACAGTGTTAGCGATTTGCTCTGCAGTATCTAACCTTGGGTAAATAAGAGGCACGGAAATCATCCATATGCAATGCTGAACGCTCTGCGGCAGCATCGCGACCTTGGGAAAGAGGCCCTGGTACGTTGGTCCAGCCATAACCTGATGCGGATTTCGTTCAGAACGACAGTCGGGACCCACGACCACAACAGCCGGACCAAGGAACTTGACGAAGTGCCACCCGGTTCCGGTGATGGTGAACAGATCCGTATCTGTGCTGACGTTGCGCAAGATCTCAAGCGTAGTATGGTGCTGGAAGAGGAGATACATTTCAATGGCAATCCGCCCAATATTCTTGAACATGTTTGAGAATTGCATGTGCTCCGGATACGAACCGAATCCGTCAAATCTTCAGACAAATTAGCGAACAGGTCAATGGTTTTTTTTTCAAGCATGGAAAAGCAATCCGGGTGTACCTACATGTCATGGTCATCAATCTGCGAAATATACGGAATCTGAGCGAACGCCTCCCTCAGATAAGGCTGGTCAAAATGACTCGTGTAATAGTGGAAATAAGCGTGAGACACATCCTCCTCATGTGCCGCAGTCCATGGGGCGTTCTTCCTCGTCTCCTTCCCGCTCATCGCAAGCCACTGCTTGAGCAACGGGATCTCCTTCCATATACGATCAGCGTAGATCTGGCCACCCAGACACAGCTGTGCATGGAAACCTCCGATCTCCGCATGCTTCTGCATGATATCCTTCCACATGAAACCCACGCCTCCAAGACGAGCTCTTTCGTTAGCATTAACATTGATGGAGAAGTCATTTCCCGAGGTTGCGACGAAACGCCAATTCGTCTCGTATCGTCCAGCGACTAGGAATTCATAGCGAGTGCATCCGAGGTGAGACGTGACGGCGTACGTCCACTTCGCCGGACCGGACTCCTCCATCTTCAAGTCGATTTCGTATTTGTAGAAAGTCCATCGCTGATGAACAGCGATCTTTACCGCTTTCAGTTGCCGGGGATTCGGCGAAAGGTCAATGCTCTGATGGATGTGTATCGTAGGAGGCTGCGGAGCGTCGGTGACCAGGAGGATAGATCCCAGCCAGATTCCTCGTTCCAAGTCCATGTTTGTATATCTCAGATATGGACCGAAATATACGCCATTCATGGGCGCAACTTTGTACAGGTCCACCCCACTGGTTGGAGGTGGTCCGGTGAAACCTCCCGCTGGCGAGTTCAAGCAATCGTATCCTGGAGTCAAGGGTAGACCAGGAGACGCAAGTGGCTTGCCACCGAACGTTGACAAGCCAGGGGATGACAGGGGGTGGCTATACGCGCTTCCGACAGGCGACAAGGGCGCGTCGTTGAGGTTCAGGGGAGTTGGTCCCTTTGGGAACTCCCATTGCGTAGACTGTGTTGGGAGATGGATGTAATAGTACTGTCCAGAGTTTGGATCAAGATGAGCAATCCAACCTTCCGGTAGCGGAGGAGGGGATGCTGGCGGGATCGACGAAGGCGCTGGAGACGCGCTGACTTGAGGACGTTGGCCATTGACAGAGTGCCCGTTCTGGAGATTCGGTTGTGGGGAGGAGGAGGAGGAGGAGGAGGAGGCCACAGGTTGCTGCTGTCTCGGGTCATTGGCAAATGCGGGATGCGTTTGGGCCGTGGGCGCAGGCGAAGCAACGTTTGATGTAGCAGGGTGTTGCTGTGTTGCTCCTGCTGGGCGATGCTTCTCATTGGGATATTCCTGGGTTGTGTTTGCGCCGGGTACGCTCGAATAAGCGGGAGGCGGAGAAGAGTTGATCTGCATCCTCTCAAGGTCCTGTTCCAAAGCATTTGGTGGGATCCGGCTCGGCCGTCCTGCCTGGGCACTCTGACCTGCAGAGCCTGGTTTAGGGCTTTGAATAGGAGGAGACACAGGATTCGGAGAAGTTATCTGGTTAGGACCTTGGTAAACGGTGGGAGGGCCATATGGATGAGAGCCCGGCGGTTCAGTGGGAGTCCATGGCCGCTGAACGGGCTGCTGCGTTCTCGGCTGCTGACCGACATACTGCTCTGCTCTTCTCTGTGCCGCTGCGCTTTGAGCCTGTAAACCCGCCAACGTGGAAGTGCCAGCAATTCCAGAGGCGGCGTATCGGGCCTCGATATCGGATCCAGGTTGTTGGCCGGGGCCAACGACCGGTGTCTCGGGCGGAGGAGGCGACCCTCGCTGGGCGCGGGTCGTGGAAGTTGATGCGGTAGAGTTTATGCGGTTGATGGAGCTCGGGTTCGAAGCTCGAAGGCGCTCTTGCGCGGCTGAGGAGGAATGATTGACGGTGGAACTTTCCGGAGGAGGCCAGTACTGTCGATGGTAATCTGAATATTGGGTCACATGAGGTGGTGCGCTCCTGATCGGGGCAGTCTGCGCCCGGTATGGTGCCCTCTGAAACAGGCTTTCTTCGTCTGGAGCTTCTGGCCCAGAAGAATCTGGCAGAGGCTTTGGCACATTTCCTCTTCTCTCCGCCAACGTCGCTGGCTTCGGCTCCCGCCCATTGCGGGGTCGCAAAGAGGCAGGGTAGTCGGACGGCCGGGCAGCACCAGAGCCCGCTGGCGGTGCGGAGGCATTGCTCTGATGCGGCGGACTCGCTTTTCCGCCGTTGGCGGGACTCGCTGTCCGTCCGCCATCCGGATATGCCGGCTGTGGACTTGAACTGCTGCCGGCGCGCATCTGCTGAGGCCGGGCTCGGTTGTCAGGGTGTGGGAAGGTCGAAGACGAGTGGGAGGAGGCTGCCGCGTTCTGCTGGCCTGTAGCAGCCACCGGAGAGGGTGTCTCTTTTTTATGAATGCGCAGCGGCTCGATGACGGGCGAGGCACGTCCCGAAGAGGAGGAGTTCAGGAACATCTCCTCTTCGGGCTTGTTTTGACGGCCCCCACCTGGGCTCATGGCGAGCAGCTGCGTCGACCCCGGGCTAGGTTAGTGTAAAAAAAATCACAAAAAAAAAACGGTGATCAATGCAGAAATTGTTATTTTTAGACCAGGAAAGCAGGCAGGCCAGGGAGGTTGGACGAACCGATTTTTGGGGCGCTTGGACGATGCAGGAGAGTAAATGAGGGGTATCAAGTTGATGGCCCAGCCAACCGTCGGCTGCCGGCCTGGATGGATATGGAGAACTCGAAACACGCAGCAGCAGCAGCGAACAATGGACATTCAGGAGATGAACACAAAGAGAGCAATCTGAAGATGAAGGAAATGAGCAGCTGTCGACCTCCATGACTGATGGACTTCTCGTCTGCTGGGCAGCGATAGCCGCCGGGCCAAGAAGACAGGCTCACACGCTGCAGCCATTGGCCGGCGGGGGAGGGCCGGCGCGACGAGGGGCTGCGGCTAGCAGCGCCCATTCGTCGCATGGCGTGTGCACTCTGCATCTGCTGATCGCACCAGGCTGCACGGCAGTTGGCCAGCGTCCTGGGATGATCATCGTGGAAAAGAGACGAGATACGCGATATGTACAGCACAGGTGGTTTAGGGCTCAGGTACCGGACCACTGACCAGCCCTACGCGCCGGGCGGCGGGACGGAGTCCCCGCCCCGCCCGTCTCCACTCGACTCGTTCTTATGTCAATGAGGGGCAAGGCTTCCAATGGGAGCTTTCATGCAGATAGGAACAGTAGGATCGCATCTAGACGCAGTCCGACACAGACAGAAATCCCGGGGAGGACATGGAGAAAAGGATATATATGCAGCAAATCTTCCAAAACATAGCTTCCCCAACAGGACAACAACAACAAAGCTTTCTCCCTCAACGCCGTTCTGCCCGGGACACCAACGCTTTGTCTGTAGGAAATCATGAATCACAGCCCGAAATTGACCACCTGAAGCCCATGCTCAATCATCACGTCGATCCAGTCCACAGCCAGCGAGTGCCCCACGCTCATCAGCTGCTGCGTCTGCCGCTCGTACACCAGCTGCAGCACCTGTCGCGTCGTCGTCGCGTTCCGCCCCACCCCTTCCTTCTCCATGCTCGCCATCAGCTCCATCGCCATCATCTTCTGCCCGCCCGAGGACGTGGCTACGCCCGCCATGAAGAGCGGGAACACGACAAAGCGGAGGTCGAACCGGCCCGCATGCACGATGCTCTCCGCCACCTGGAGGATGACCGACGCGTGGTGCCCGATATCCTCGTCGGGCGCATCCCCGGACTCCAGGCGCTGCCCGGGCCACATGCTCGTGTAGGAGAAGATCAGGCATGCGTGGAACAGGGTCAACGACTAGAGTTGCCGCGTTAGTCCGGCAGGACCAGTGTAAAACCCGCGGAACGCTATACCACTCACCTGCTGCAGGAGTTCCCTCGATCTTCGGGGAAAGCTGTCCAGGTGCTGACGGAGCAAAGTTGCATTCGGCGACTCCCACAGTAGCTTGAAGGCTTCTCGGATCCCAAAGAGCTTCTTCTGCCGCTCAGCTGGGTGCGTGAAGGGCCCTGTGCTGATAGAACCGTTAAGGAAGGGTGGGGGGATGCTTTCCCGTCGAAGTTCCGCAGCGAGGAAGCCCAGCCTGGCGGCCAGCACAAAAGTATCGTGGTGTAACTGCAGAATCAGAGGCAGACTGTCACTCTCCTCCGGGTAAATGGCGCTATAACCCCCAGGTCCTAGAGGGTAGAGGATGAATCCCGGCCCGGGCAGCATGTTGTTCTTCAGCATGGCCCCGACGAACTCCCCAGTCCCAGCCCCGCTGAACAGGGCGTCAAGGTCAATGTGACAGACCCACCAGATGATAAAGGGGTATCGCTCACTCCCGAACATAGAAAGCCTCATGAGGGATATGTGCAGTAGCCGCGAGATATGATGTGACCAGAGATTCGATCCACCAGGCTCAGCTGCCGCGATCTAGACCAAAAGTAAGCCACTGCAGAAGGAAGAGTGCTCGGGGACAGCACAACTCCTACCTCATAAACCAGCAGCAAGAAATGCGTCAAAAAGAGCCCGTCTGAGGAAAGATCTTGATTGCTGCGGAGGCATGTTTGGAGGGAGGGAAAAGCTTGTTGATAGTGCTGCAGTGCATCAATGTTCTGGCCGCCATCTTGATGAGCAAGACTAAGAGCGGACACCGCCATCATTGCGTGGAAAAGCTAATGATGAACCTTTTAGAACAATGCGCTCCTTCCATTGCACAGGGGGTGAAGGGAGACGTACTGGCCGAAATGTTGCCGCTTCCCGCTCAAATATCTCCACACCCGGAGAGTTGAAATGCGACGTGGATGCACTTTCCGGAGGCGATTCCACTTGAACCAGCTGCTTCCACACCACGTCCCGAAAGTGTGAAAGGAGTCTCGCATCTTGGCCACCTCTCGTGATGACCTGGTCTAACGAGCGAGAGGAGTCTTCTTGGACTCGGTCATGTGGTGGGAACTGGGGCCGAATAGCAGGAGATGAGGATCCCGTCGCGCCCAGACGCGGAGACGGCCTTGATGCCCTCCAATTGGAAGACGGACGACGGGTGCTATCTTCAAACTTGGCCAGGATCACCACGTTGGGATCGTCAGTTTCTATACTGTTCTCTCGCTCTTCTCCTCTGCTGCCACTGACCATGGAATTGGCCACGGAACCCGTGCGGTCTCGGATACTGGGGCCTTCCACTGAATCGTCGGCATATTCTGGGAGGCCAGAGAAGCTGTCTGGGTTAACGATGACGTGGTACGTACCCGGACTGTACGCCTCTGCTTTTCGCTCCCGCTCTTCGTCTGAAGTCAACGATGCAAAAGGGGGAAGCGAGTCGCCCACTGCCGACGGAGAGCAGCTGTTTTCCGTAAGAGTTGGCGATGTAGCTACCGGCACCAAACCATAAGAGTCAACACATGAAGAACAGCAGAAAGACGATACAAGATAATACTCACGATCCCAGACCACGTTCCCAGCGGTCGAAACCTCCGACATCCTTTCCATAATTCGAGGAGTGTCATCCCGGAAAGACAGGCGGGGACGGTAATCGCAGATATGACCTAGTCGGGCACATTGCTATGCATAGACATACTCTCTCAGGGAATGGCTCACAAAATCCAGGGGGGATATGATAATGCATGCAGACATACCCCGCACGTGGGACGCTCCTCATCACATTTTACTAAACGGGAGTCAATTAGATTATTCTTCGAACAAGTGGGCCGAATTGGAAGACTCACCTTTGCGACTCTACAATCAGGGGACGACAGAAGTCAGTCCACCCGCAATATCCCTAGACCCGTCGGATGGATATGTGCTCACTCTACATGTCCTACACAGACGGTTATGGTATGCTCGAGGAGAGAGAGATGAGATAGAGAATAACAGCTTACCAACAACCGGTCCTGGATCGCGGAGGCAGACGAACACGAGCCGGTATAGTCAGGTTAGGTGCGTTGACGTTGGCGCTGAGGCTGGAGCTTGTCGAGGAAGAGACGTCGTCCTTGGGCGCAATGATCGGTAACCGCAGTGGCTGCTTTCCCGACGCTTCACCCCGCCTGTTTGGCATTACAAGGCTTGTCACCGTCATGAGACCTGATCTGACTACCTCTGGCCTGTCGACATCAGAAAGTAGAAAAGATGGTTCGGCGACAGCCCCAGGGGAACCTAGAGAAGAGGCTCTACCAGGATCTCTGACACACACAGGCAGTCACACGCCCGCAGTTCACTGTTGGCCTTCACCTTCAGAGCCACCTGGAGTCAGTGCCCGAAAGGTGACCGGAGGGTGATACAGGTCTTAGAAAGGTGTGACGTCGAGAGAGGGACGTCTCGAAGGTGTTTACGCGACAAGTTGAACGTTCCTTGGAACCCGATAGACTTGAGATAATAATTGTAAAATAAAGTCAAAAAAGAGTACAGGGCGAAGAAAACAACAATGACATCGAAGCCTTTTTTTTTTCAGTGTGAGTGGATGCTAGCCGGTAAAGTCATACCCCGGGCGGAAGGTCCTTGGAGCACGAGGAATAGTTATATTGTGATTGAGACATCGTTCAAAGTCTGGCCTGCCTGGGGTGGCGGCACTTCGGGGAGAAGAGCTATGTAGTCGGATTGAAGCAGCAGCTGCTATCTGACTCTGTGAGCGTTCACAGACTGTTCCTCTGAATGAAAAGAGGTGAAAGAGCAAAAAGATCGCAGCCTGAGATCATCCAGCACTAATCTACCCACGTCTGCCAACCATGTGCTTGACGAAGGCAAAGACGAGGACGGAGCCCTGGGCAGGACAAAACCACGGCCGGTCGGCCGAATGACATTGTAGTCAGTCTGATAGATCAACAGCTGTACCTGACGGGAGGCAGTCCAGAGCCTTTCCAGGTGGCCCATGGACACGGAGAGCACAAAGCCTCTACCACGCCCGGTGTACTTGTCAGCAGCCCATCCCGCAGTCCGTGACGGAGACAAGGCTACGCTGCCGCAACTCGCCAAGGTTGGGGCTCTGAGCCCCGTCTCTGCCTGTCCCAGCACAGCATCAAGAGGGGTCGTGGGGAGTGGAGGAGGCTCAAAGGGGCATTTGCTGAGAAGAGACGCCCATGAGAGCGTACAGGGGGACCTACAGCGCCCGGAGCATCACAGCCCATCGCGGGTAAACCACATTTCTGGGGATGGCACAGTCACCTAGGGTGCAACCCTCGAGGCCCGAGGATGCACAGAGAGGAACATGCTGTATCGTGGAAAACTTTCCTTCTTCTGCAGGAGAAAACCCAGAGGTCGAGTCTGCCAATGATAGCGGGTGGACCGTCGGCCGGAATGTCTTTGACCTGGGCGCGCGGATGTCCTGGTCCTGGCTGAAACCTTGCCTGAGAACTGGAAGGACGCCGTCATGAGGCTCAACAGACGCTCGAGGCATGGCTGGCGGATGCCGCCGTTCTGGATAACCCGAGTCGAGGCCAGATGTGCGCGCAGGATGCATCATCAGAACATTCCCCGTGCACTCTTCGCGCGTCGACGGCCGGTTCCGCTTCCCGCAAGCCAATAACAAATATTAGATAGGAAACTTGAACAGATACCATGTTGAAAGGTCAGCACTAAGGGACCTGCCATTCCGATAATGCAATAACCGTCGAAGGTGCCAAGACCGGCCAGCGACGCAGCCCTGATGAGCCATGGCTGCTGTCACATCCGGAACGGAGTCTATCGAACGCGTACTAGTATCTGCCGAACGGAGGGAGACGACGGATCTCGGATGGAGTTCGGAGGAGAGTGCGGAGATGGGACGTTTCTGTTGCGGGCCCAAGGTCGACAGGGGGTCCAGGGCCGTCCACGAGCGTGGATCTTGTTGCATGGGCTCTGGCCTTAGCTTCGCTGGCCACGAGCTTCGTTTGTAACGTCATCTGGCAGAGGATCGTTTTCGGAATACGCACGAGTCAGTAGTGTTGTGTGCCGTGCGGTGTAGGACACGACGAGAGTTCCCAAGATGCAGCCTTCGGGGTCTCTGCCCAACAACCAGGGATCTACGGGTACGGAGACCGGCAGGACAGTATGTGTATGTACAACTACTCCGTTCAGGTACAGCTTCCTTGACAAACACATCGTGCAAGCCTCGCTTTGTGGGCATATCGGGGAACCTCCGGAGCCCGTACTCTGCCATGCCTTATCGAACCGTTTCTACCAGTACTGTACAGTACATGCTACTACTGTGGCAGCAACAGCAGCATTTCTGTATGCCTAGTATTTAGCGAATTTAGCCACCATATTTGGAGGGTAGCATGCGATGCGCCTCGGCCATCTGGATGGCGGGCGCCTCCCGACGGTCTGGAACGTGGCCTGGAGCAGTAAGCCGCAGTGCAGTCTGCGCGGGGCGACCTACGCCCAGCATTTGCCATTAACTGTCTTTCTGCAAAGCGATTGCGTCGGACATAGGGTGTGGAATTCAACGTCCTCTTGGCTGCTGGCTCTTCCAAGCCCTATGAAGGAAGCCGTCCCCCCGAAACTCGGCTTATGTCCGCGCTATCATGCCGCCCTGACAAGAAGGCAGGGACAAACAACACTGCGAGCCATCGGCATCATACCCTTACCGCCGATCTCCCACGTGGAAGACTGAAATGATCAGCCGTCAAGCTTCCCGATGGCCTGGCTGAGGATGCGTTGCACGGATCCAGATCTCTCCTGCCCGAGCCAAGCTATGATCCGCTGCCGTGGCGCCTCGGGCACTCTGAATTTGGCCCGCTGGCAGACTGTCATGTATCCAACCGTTGCCTGTGCGCGTTTGGTCCGCGCGGCCTCCAGGGGCAGATCGACTTCTCGGAATAGCAATCTGTCCGCCAGAGCCACAAAGGAGGCTTCCAGCTCACCTTGGTTCAAGTCCTTGTTGTCTATCTTTGAAAACATCTCATCCAGCTTATCAAACAGTGCCTTTAGTCCCTCGTACAGCGTATCTTGCGCTGTTTTGCCGCCATTCTTCAGCGCATCCTCGATTATAGGAGGCATCTCTGAAAGGTAGTCCTTCAGTGCTACATCGCGAATGAGCGTCATGGTCAAATACATCCCTGTCTCGATTGGCTTACCTCTCGTCGACACTTGGACTGCCGGGTTCAGGCACCGCAGAAGACAGTTTACACATGCTGCCAGGGTTTCTTCGATACTGAAGTTACATTTGCATTCTTAGCCTTTGTTCCCTACAATTCAGGGCAGCCAGCTGACTTACCTTGCTTTCTTGACGTTGCTTGAATCTATGTCCATCTTATCTCCCTGGTCTTCGGCAAAACCCTGTACCACCGCGCGCACAATACCCAGGGCGTCGGGCATGAGGTCAAGGTCTTCTCGGACTTCTGCAAATTCCCCGAGAGCGTTGAGAGCGTGTGGACGATATGCAGAATTATTCCGCTTTGCTTCTCTCAATGCAATCGTCTTGATAAGACTTGGTCAGCAGCCTGACGACATGAAGTGTTGTAGGAATAGAATCTTACCCTCATCTGCTCTCCAATAGGCTTCCTTTCTTGCCAGACTATCTTGGCATGACGAGTAAATCTTACGAATGCCTTCAGCACGATTTCCTTGCCATCCCAGGTCTTTCCAGCTAATGCCTTCTCCAATACAGGCCATACGAGGTCCCCAGAAGCGAGGTCAATATCCTTGTCTAGAGACGTAATCGTGTCTGCGATCGCAAGCGCTGAAGTGTGTTTGATGGCCCAGCGCTGGGACTCCAGATGCTCTGAGATGAGGCTTAGGATCTCTTTCAAGTATAATGATACTGCACGAGAGCCGCCCACGTTATCTTGCCACGTCTTCTCGAAAACCTCCTTTACCTGATCATCAATGTCGTGTTTCGCGACAAAGATGAATGGTAACGAAGCAGCCGCAAAGTCCGAGAAGCGATCATGCGATAACTTCGAGGTGGAATGTAGAATCTCTGCTGATATCGCTCGATGAGAAACCTCTTCCGCCTTGAAGTACAGGGACTTTGAGAATTCGATGGTATCCAGGACCCGATCATCTGTGGCTAGCCGCATGAGGTAACCGATGGATGTGCTGTACGACGCACTAACGGTATCGTTGCGGTCAAGGACGTACTTTTTGAGCAACTGGATGAAACGATCCGCATAAGGCTTGAAGAGAATCGTTTTCATGCTCAAGAGGACAAGGACCCGGCTGCAGCCGACCTTGGAAGGTAGTCCGACGGCAGAACGAAGCACTTCTTCGAGCCTTGCCGCAACGTCTTTCATGCTGGGTTCATCAAGACAGTCTAGCAGATACCGCTCGATCACCTCCATCATGGGGGACATACGGATACTAGAGAGTCTCATTTTGTCTATGTCCTGGCCGGTCAGACCGTACTTGTCAGCGTTGAGATGGATATAGTTTACGACCTGCGGCTCCAGAGAACTAAGAGATCCCAGGAATTTCTCCAGTATCTGAGGCACGAACGGACGCAGAATCACTGCTGGACTTTTCTTCGCAATCTGTATCAGAGTTGCGACCGCGTACGTCTGAACTTCCTGTGCGCTAGACTCCATCCCACCATGGCCGAGTAGGAAGGGAACGACATGTTCTAGCATTGCCTTTGCTTGTTTGGAGCCAGCATCCCCTGTCTCTAGGTTGCGGATAACCATATTGATGATTGTCTGACAGAGTCTGAAAGCGGCGATTCGGACAGTCTCTTTGATATCGTCCAGAACTTTGAACGCCTTTGTAAGTATCTCGTTCATGTACTTGTCGTACTTCTCCAGTGGGCGGCCTTGGATGAGGTCCGCGATAGCAGCGCAACTAGCTTGCCGGACTCTCCATTCTCTACCCGCCATGATACTTTTGAGGAGGTCGTCCATAATTTCATCAAAGTGGGCATCTATCACCGCATTGGAGTCTTTGACCAGCGCCTGCCAGATATCGTTCATCGATCTCTGGACGTTTGGATTTGGGTCAAATCGGTAGCGGTATAATTTCGGGTAAATCTTAGGGTTTCGCGCCAAATATCCGTTGACGCTGGAGTCAGATAGAACGTTGCTGAGGCCAAACCTGCCGAATGCCGAACGGCTAGACCATATGGCGTTGTTCGACGCCAATGACATGAAACGATAGACTAAACTCGGATCTCCAACCTCTGAAGCAAGGTTCATGATATCTTTGTAAGTGGTGATCGAGGACCCTTCGCCAGTGGGCAACGCTCCAGGCTCGAAGAGTTCCGTATCAGCGCTAACTTTCCCACCTCCCAGGTTGGAGCCATCTCCAGTAAATGAGCGCACCAAATCGCGCACGAGATCATCTTTTAGATCCTGGTCCCCAATTTCGTACACAAGGCTGAGACCCCTGGCACCGGACTCCTGCACTACTTCATCACGGTCAGCCAGAAGGCTCGTGAATGCTGCCTGGCATTTTCGCAGCCGGTCCTGGATTTCCCGCATATGGCCACAGTCCTTAACTAGGCATAATAGCCAGATCGCTGATGCCTTCCTAAGCGACGGCTTGGACGCCCCACAACCGGCTATGATCTTATCGGCCATGTTTGCGAGTACCACAGTGGAGACATTGGATTTTGGAGGCTCCTCATCCACATCAAATTCCCCGACTAGTGATTTTGATTCCCAACCGGCTGCAGCTATGCTTAATGACGCGCCAACAGCGAATTGGACCTCTGGACTGCGTATCTCATGCAGATCATAGAGAGAGTCCAGTAGTTCACTGAATGCAGTGGCATCATCATTCCCCTTTGGGAATATTAACGAAAACCGGCCGAGAGTAGATATCGAAGTCTCGTTCTCTTTCTTTGCATCCTGCAGTAGCTTATCCCTGACGATCTTCCAATTACCGACACCGGGAAGCGTTGCTAGGGATAAGACTCCGGAGAGACTGAGCTGACCAACTGCTATTTGTGCAGCTTCCCGAAGTTGGGAATCGCGTGCATTGTGAAGTATATCGAAGACGATCTCCGTAAACTGCTCGATCTGTGTTTCCGGAATCGTGTGAAGTCTTCTGCGAAATGCAAGCCTACTTAGGAGGTATGTCACTGCGAGAAGCGCTCCTCGAACCTGATTTGCGACCTGTCCAATGGCATCCTTCCAAGCCATGATGCGATGCGTCAGGTCAGCCATTACTTCTCGGAGGTTACTCTCCGAAAGTGAAATATGAGAGGCCAGGATCCCGAAAGCTCGCGCGGCCATGCGCTGCGTTGCACGGTTGTTCGAAAACACAGAGTTCTTCAATAACGGTGCTCGTGCGGCAAGTCCGCTGAGCAAATCATTTGATGTCAACGAGCACACCTCAACAAAATGAACGCCACATTGGTCCAGACCTTCGCCATTATTCCAGAGAAGGCCGTCCAATGAAGACCCAAGAAAGGTAAGAATGGCCTTGTGGTCAGAGTTCTGAATGTGTTGTTTCAGTGCAAACCGTGCTGCTTCGTTGGATGACAGCAGTGCGTCAAGTCGGTGCTCCCAGTCCTGTTCGATTCCCAGGGGTATCCCAGACTTTGAGAATGCTTCCCAGAGGAGGATGTTGCGAAGAAATGCAATAGACGTTGCTAATACACCAACGAAAGGTGCTGAAAACCGTTTCGAACTCGTCAGCTGCCCAACCCCTGGATCCTCAGCCTCATCCGATTGACCAAACAAGAAATACGTTAGGTCTTGGAAGCGTGGAAAGGTGTAACGCGGATCTTCTTCTAGATCCATCGAAGAGGGTGCCGTCCTGGTCCCATGACTTCTTGGACTGAGCATCCGGTACCAATATGGATGAAGCCCCTTTTTGCCTTCTTCGACAATTTCTCGTTCCCTATCTTGTCCACCTCCAATAGCCATGAGGTCGATCCAACGCGCTACGACATCTCTGTAGGGCAGGCACCTGTTGGCAAACCGCAGGGCAGCGAATCGGGTACTTCTGACAACCTTGTAACCGGTAAGAGAGTCATCCTCGCCTGGCTGGTTGCTCATGTGATGGACCAAAAAAGGGCGCAGCTCTTTCTGAAACTCCTCATCCGCGATACTTGCAAAGGAGTTCAGAATACTGCCTAGGGCCTGTTCAATGCTAACAAATATTTGAGAGCTGGAGGCATCTGAGCTCAACGACGTGAACAACCATTTTACTAGGTCAATCTCAAACCTGTAGTCGGGATCTGCGCGCACTTTGCTGTCGACTTTGGGAGCCAGGATCCCTATGGTCTCGTAAGCAAGGCTACGCAGACTAAGGTCTGCCGGTGATAATTTCTGGCCACTGACTGCCGGATTCGGCCACCCCTGAGATTGCACGAATTCCTTCAGACCTAGTATTGCCTTGGGTGCGATAATTTTCAAGTCGGATGGAGAGCCCATGCGCGCAACCCAGGTCGTAAACGTAAAGATTTGGGTCCTCAGTTTAGAGGCTTGCAGCCCCTGGGCGGACTTTGCCGCATCTGAAAATAAACCCTCGTCAAGCAACTGAATAATCCGGCTCGTGTCCGCAGTGGCTCTCACTGATTTGCTCAAAAATGCCAGAATCTTTACTTGGAGCGGAGGTCGCGCGGGTGGTGCGCCGTCGATCCCCTCCGTCCCGAAGTAAAGCTTGTACAGTTGTTGTACCACATCGGGATTCTCAAGATCTGGGCTGAAGCGTTTCAGAATGTCCTCACCGATGTCAGACAAACGAGAGTTTGTATCCGCAGAAGCAATAACGGCTGGTAAAAATCGCTCGGAATCAGTGAAGGCCCCGCTGGCCAGGAACTTTGCAACTGCAACCTTCGTCTCCGTCAGATTTAATCCACCAGGGGCAGACGGGTTCCAAGTCTCGCTCGGGGAGGCCCCTTTGTTTAGGAAGGTATATTCTTGTGGTGTGAGACCCGGACGCGTCCTTGCATCTTTGTCCCCCGGTGATAGGAGCAACAACTTGCCGAACCATGATGACAGAAATTCCACATCTTGGGCAGAAAGACCAAGCTTGGTCCTGAGCTCCGCATCCTCCGGGCTTCCCTTTTGTGGCAGCTTCAGAAGGGGCAGGAGTCTCAGGACAAGGTTAAAGATGTTGGCTCCTTGGGGGGAAGTTCCAATCTCAGAAATCCCCTGGAGCAAGGCGGGCAAAAGATCAACCCGCGCTGCGGAATCGATGCGGTCGATACCCTGCTGGATATACAGCAGATCAAAATGCCTGATGAGCTGAGATTTCTGTTCTTTAAACTGCTTCAATAGAGCCGCAACAGGAAGCTGTATGGACTGTGGTTTGATTCTCGTGTTGATGTGCTGGCAAACCGCAATTACTTTGTTGCGCACCGCAAGGCTTTCGGATGCGAGCTTCAGTAACAGAGGCGCCAGATATGTCTGTAGAAGGGATTGAAGCTTCGCCTCCGTGTCTGCCAGAGCGATTCTAAGCTCAACCTTGGAAATTAAGCTCAACTCGCGAGCCTCGGAGCTCGCAGGTGTTGAGTCCGCAGACATTATGGCGCGAAATAAGTCAAGGAGTAAAGATGATCCTGTCTACCCATCGACGAAGAAAGATCTGCACTGTAGATATTGCAGCGGGGCCCTTCTACGCCACCTCCAGGCAGTGGTTGGTGACGACGTCTTCAGTTCTATCAGAAGGGGAAACGCGGAGGGTCCCAAGGTCCCATACCAGCTTTGGAAGTCGGAGCGTGGATCGCTGATTAGTCATCATCTGTGGAGAGGAACACTTATCGCGATCAACTACTCCTTCAATCTTCACAAAGGAGTTAAGAGCCCTAGGATAAGAAATACTAATTTAAAGTCTGTAGAAGTATTAAAAATTACTGAAATTAATAAAAATCACTAACTAGATTCAAATATGTGTTAGGTGATTTGCACCATCGGTTTAAAACCTCTATCCCATCCGGGGTACGGAGTTAGGCAGCATAGCAATTAGTCATCCAGCTCCGTCTGCTGTCTTGAATAAACCAAATAACTCCACAACGGCCTTGACCACTTAACGCCTCTCATGGTATCCGCATACAACATAAATAGTCCAGACTCTGCTTTGCATAAGATATCACGAAATGGCAGCAGCTTCTCTCCTCCTTGCTTCAGCAGCTTCTCCTCTCAGGAAGCGCCCAACCTCACGTTCAGCGTTTGCAGAATTTCTGAGAGTCTTATTTTGATTTGCCTTTCCGAAGAGGCACTGCCACAGGTCATCCTTCCCCACGAGTTCACCCCCCGCGGGACCGCCCGCCATCAGCTTGGCGAGGGTCGCATCTTGCATCTCCATGGAGTTAGCAGAGTCGATGGCCGTCTCTGTGATGTTTTCAACCATTGCCCCGTCATAAACGCCGGGGCTTGGCGAGTGGGCCTCCTTTTCCTTCTCCTTTTGTACATGTACAATGTGGGTCAGACGTCGAGACACAGAGATATCGTAGATCGACTCTTCGACTGTGTCTGAGACCAGATACATCCAGACTGTGGTTGGACGGTGCTGTCCAATACGATGCACACGCGCAATAGCTTGAAGCTCAATCGCAGTGTTGATGAGCGGCTCGCAGAGGAAGACATGTGTTGCGTTCACCAGGTTTAGCCCAGATGAATGCGCCTTGGCATGCAACAGAAAGCATTCAATCTGCGCAAATGTCAGTAATGGAACATCAACCAACAGAAATATAAGAATGACCTACCGAAGGGTCGCTCTTGAATTTTTCAATGCCGTCTTTACTGTCGACGCTGCTATATCCGATCTTGAAGCGCAAGAAGGCGCTGGCAAGAACCCCTAGAAAGTTTTTGTACTGCGAAAAGACGATTGACTTTGCCCCGGGGTCATGCTGACGAAGCCACATGATATGACGCGCCAAGGTGTCGATCTTTGTACCGAAAGAGCCATCAAGATCAATGTTCTTTATCTCTCTCAGCACTCCCGAGCTGATATCGGAGTAGATGGAGTTTTTTAGGGAACGTTCTGACTCCAGTTTCGTTGGAGTCTTTTCTTCCTGCACAAGAAGCTCTCGAGGCTTGTACGTTATTTGATGAAAGTCGTTGGCTTTCAAATGCTTTTTGCAAGTTGGGCATGTCCGATGTTGCTGCCACCACATGCGCAAGCAATCTTTGCAGTATTTGTGACCGCATACGGTCAAGACGCCAATTTCAAACGAGGACTGGCAGATAACGCATATCCTTGCACTCTCCTCCGATCCCGACTCGTCTCTTAGATGAATCAAATATCGACGCTTAGCTTTTAAGGCGGATATCTTTCCATCTATGGTGGCCTCGTTCTGTAGCTTTGCATTATAGAGCTCTTCGTTAAGGGGCTTTCCCACGCTCTCTTCGTCATAGGGTGCGACCGTATCCGAAATCTGCTGCAGCTGGCGATAATACTCGAGACGTTGGTTCATCGTATCACGGAACATCTCGACTTCCTTCTCCAGGCTAGATATTGTCTTCATCTGTTCGGCGGCCATCTGACTCGCATTGCTAAGGACCTCGTTAACGATCTCAAGCTCGGCCCGAGCACGCGAGCTCCCGCCGCTTTCTTGCCATTCAAGCGACGTAACAAGGCTGCGCAGCTCGCTGATGATCCCACGAAGCGAGCTTAGCTGAGGGTCCGGCTTGATTTTGCTGCGAGTATTCATGAGCGTGAGGTAAAGCTGGGGGGCAGGACCCTCGCCTTTTTGCGCTTGGATGATGCCACTTTTGACTTCATGCGCGATGAGGACGTTTTTCTGACCGGTGATGGCGTCATGTCGATCAGCGAACATAGCACGCAACGCTTCCATGTAAACATACATCTCTTCCTGATGCTTGGTTGACGTCTCATATTCATTACCCTCAAGCTCTCCTTCCTCTTGGTCGATGAGTGACTGAAGAAGTAGTTTGACCATGGCATCACGCCACTCATTGTATTGGGCAGCGTGTTTATTCATAGCCTCGCAATAGTCTTCGAATTTCTCGAGAAGACGGCGGCCCTCGAGTCCGCTGCTGTAGATCCGAGGCTTCATCTTAGGAATATGGACGAACGACTTTGTTTTGGACTTTTCCCGTATCAAACTCATATGTCGTTCAACTTTCCGAGAGATGTCAGTCAGCATCTCCTTTCGGATCAATTTTGCAGCCTCGTATGCTTCCACTTCGCATTTTTCAAGCGCCTTGTACTCCTCGGAGTCAGGCGCAGTGAGGTTTGGGTCTGTCTTGATCTGATAGTACGCATTTGCGGTAAAGAATTTGCAGATATGCTGAACCTCCAACGCAGCCCTAAGCCTCTGACGATATGTGCCAATGCGACTGTTCTTGTCTGCTTCTTCGCCGTCATCCTTGTCGCTTGAAGTCTCGACGGACGTTCCGCGATTGATCCGCTGCTTTTCGCGCTCAGATTGCAGCTGATCTCGACATTCTTGAACAATCTCGCTGGAGCGGTCCAATGCTTTCTGCCAGATATCAAGAGCCTCACGGCGGCGATGGGCGTTTTCCATTAACTGACCACGTCGGATCTGAGACAGCAGAAGCGCACGTTCTTCACTGCGTATTAGCGTATCATTCTGGTCGATCATCACCTCAAGCACCTCAGCGACGGAACGCAATGGACCGTTCCCAGTGCCCAAAGCGCGCCGATTGCTTCCCGCTACTTCCGGATGGAGACAAGTCTGACGAAGCCTTGTCAACCAGTGCCGCATCTTTTCGATTGTAGCCGGTGAGTCCGGATCCCAGTCGTCACGAAGAGGCGCGCCTGTGGCATCGAGGCCACACTCCTCGCACATCTGTTCATACAGATGGCTGTAATGCTGTTCTTCAACTGCTGTGAAAGGAATTGTGATAACGACCCGCTTCTGAGGCGGTAGACGGAGCTCGTTGCGAATACGATCTTTGCTATGTCGAAGAGCTATTCTACCGATGATGGCCTTGAACACCGGTTTAAAGTCCTCGTATAACCTTATCCAAATATCCTGGGAGTTGCAAAATGGCTCGTAATGAAGAAATAATAGAAGGCCAAAGAGGTCTGTAATGTCTTTGCGGAGCGGAGTCCCGGTCACAGCCCAGGCATTCTCGCGAGGAATCAGACGAGCGACTCTAGCCGCACTACTAACACCGCTCTCGATCATCTGAGCCTCATCGAGACAAACCCGCCACCAGGATATCTGGACGAGAGGTGTCTTTCTTGGCTCGAACCTCTTCTCGTAGCGCAAACTGCGCTGCGGGGCATCTCCAGCGTGATGTATTTCTCGCGCGAGAACATTGTACGTGGTGAGTACAATATCATGGTCGGCGATCATCTGGACGAGTTCTTCATCCGACATCTTCTCGTGGCGCTGCAGTCCGGTGTAGTGAAAGACGCGGAGAGCAGGAGCGTGAGATTCAATTTCCTGCTTCCACTGTTCGAGAATAGCAGGTGGAGTAATGATCAAAGTAGCGCCGGATTCCCTGAGGCCATCGCGATCAATCCCCGATTGTGCGCCAATTGGCCGTCGATTAAGACAGATCAAGCTTATCAACTCGACGGTCTTCCCGAGTCCCATCTCTTCGGCCAGGATCCCACCTTTGAGGTGCCGTCCTGCGTCATACCAGTTGGATAGATCGGTTGCCACGGTCATAAAAAGATGGCTGACAAAGCAGCGTTGTCCATCTACGTCGGTAAACTCCTGGAAGGAATCCGGTAGGTTCTCGAAAGAGGTTTGTTTTCTAGGAATGACTTTCCCATTTGGAAGATGCTCCATTCCTTCTCTCTGAAGGAGCCATCGGACCGCTCTGTTCTGAAACGGATAAAGTCGGCAACGCACAAACTCACACTTTATCTCGGCCGATGCATCAGCTGTAACCTCCGGGACGTGGACGTTGTCATAAAAGTCCCGAGGCGACCAGGTATATCGTTTTTTCCGACGGTCAACATATGCCCTGGACTGATATTCCGGCCGTCCATCTGGCACGTATCTGCTAAGGATCTGCTGCGCATTGCGTGGAAGCTTGTTTGGGATTTCCAGAGAATCCTTCCAGATGATATTTGTCTCCAGTTGGAACGAGTTCCCATGGGACAAGCAATGTAGTGTGGATTGATAGCAGACAGCGGGGAGAGACCCCCGACCCCGATAGTGATCAGCCGAGACAAGCCCATTCGCAAGTTGCAGATGTTCGCCAAAGTCTGTTGACTCGGGAAGAGAAATTATATCATCGAATATAGGTGTTTTCGTCGGCACTGTTACAAGCCCTAACTTGTAGAGACCGTTCGGAGGTCCGGCATGCTTGAAAGCCTCTAGTAAAACAGGAAAGGATTGGTGAGATGCATCAGAACTTTCAGTGGCCAAATCTAGCCCAGCTTGCGCACATTTCTGCAAAAGGAAAAAGGTCAGTCCTGTGATATTCAGGAACAGTATGATAAGTATTTGATACTTACAAAATTCAGGAGAAGGCAGGCCAAAGTAACATAGCCATCAGGTCTCCTTGACCCAGGTTCAGAATTAATCGGGGCGACGCTTGACTTCCCATCTGAAAGCTTGCGACGCTTATTCGGAGGCCCCTCATCATGAGGCTTCTGACCCATGCTGAGCACGGTGGCCAACTGGCGAGCACCGGCGTCTAGAAAGATAAAATGTCAGCAGACATCTCTGAAACATAGCAGAACCAAAAGAGCATAAAAAGTCATACCTGTCACAAGGGCCTCAGCTTCCACCACCGCCATGCCGTGCTTCAATCTGTGTCTTCATGCGACGGCGCTGGTGAGGAGTGCTCAGGAGCGCGGGAGGCAACGGCAAGTCTAACCTTATCATCTGTCACGTGATGATAACGCGGAGAGGTCCCACCGACCCTGCAGCCAGGGCCAATAATGTGGCGTGCTCCATGCTCCATACGGAGACCGCAAGCAGGAGGTGGCGATCCATATTCTATATACTATTGGATAACAGCTATGATATAGAATTAAGAATTTGGCTAGGTAGATTAATTTGGCCTAACGTCTAGGTACTTGGCTTACAGATGCCACATCGAATTCTTTTCGATAACGCGGCGAGCACGAACAATCACATTGTTTCCCACCAGCGCAACTATTTACTGTACACCACAATCCGGTCACCAATTCGACCGAACCACCAAGCGACAATCCCACATGCTGGTATCTCCTGCCATCCGTCTTCTCCCGTATCCAAGTCTGATGGTGTTGAGCTTTGAACATCTTTAATGTAATCCTTTCCACAGACTGGTTTTCATAGTACAACAGAAGTCCGATGCAGGGCTCATGCGACCGATCTTTGTCTCGACAAATTCGCACTTCGACAAGACCCTCTAATGGAGCCTTTGTCATGGACCAGAAAGCACCCGCGCGATCAGGGGGTGAAAGTCCGTGGTGGTCAAGAGCCGGGTCTAGGTCTGTCTCCCTTGCTGAGCGCCGAGGATCGCATGTAACCCCAATCTTTGTAATGCAGCTCGACCAAGGATCCAACCTATCGTGGAATAATCCCGAGATAACGCCGTCGCCTTCTCTGACGAGTGAATGAAAACATGGCTTATCTCGGACTCGAGATGATGGGTATCGTCCGAATGTTACTGTTCTAAGTCGAGTTGTTTGAAGCTATAATTACAGGATTAGACTGAAAAGAAAAGGGGAACTTGGCCCAGACTTACAACCAGTATAGGCTTGAAAAGCTCTTCTTCAGGGCCCTTCAGAGGGCATTTTCCTGCAGAGTTCTTGAAGTGACGAATCCAGGCCTTTTCGATGAATCCCCCAGCATTAATGGGGAAGAACATCCAATAGATTTTGGTATCGCTGTCGTCGGCTTGCTGCTTCATCTTCTTGACAATGTACTCTTTGAAGGCCTTTGAAATACCCGAAAATGGATAAATTCCGCTATTCCATGAGTCCGAACAGCATACAATAAGACCCTGAATATCAGCGCTAAGTTGGAAATAATGCAGTCGTCGACTTTTTCGGACGAAAGACATATTCCAGGGCCAAATCTTAGGTGGGTTTGGGGAGCTCCAAGTTCTGGACATTATGTCCCGTGGATAATAGATCGAATTCGAACACTTCGGAGAAATAGGCCCTGAATTTCGTTTGATTAGGAATATACTGTACTGCTATGTCTAGAGAGAAGAAAAGAATTTACATGGTGAACAATCTCGATTTCTCTTGGCCTTAATCGTGCTTCGACAATTTTGTGCCATGGAGAGCTATCTAGTGATGGATCTGATTGCCAATCCAAGAGCTGTATGCCACGTATTCCAATGTGATCTGTGGATAGTATCATTTTCTGAACGTGGAGTGGTGGACGTAAACGTTCTTCAGACAAGAAGTCTTGAGACGGTAGTGGGGTATTGCTGAGTCTTGATAGGTAGGAGATGCCTTGGTATTCAACCCTGGTGATGTAGACGTCTTGTAACAAGCTGAGTGGTTCGCACTCATCTCCACGGCTATTCCGCAACTTTTCAATCAACCGACGACTCTCACCAAGTACTATTAAGTACCAGCATGGTCCAATAAAGGTTGAAATAATACCCAGGATTTCCGCAGGCAATGTTCCGAGCAATTCCTGTCTGGCACAATCCTCAATAATGTGCCTTGTATGAATGCTAAAAAGCCCTTCCGCAACAGAGGCAATGTCTCTCTCTTCTTTGTCTTTGTCTGAAGGCTTATACAACGCCTTTGTTGCCTTTGCAAACTCCTCAAGATCATCAAAGGTTGGTCTATGTGTGGATCCATAGCTTTCTGCTAGGACATTACAGCATGACTTGTGAACCCAGATGCGGGGATTTGGATGTCTTAAGCAATAGAAACACCTGGTTTCGCACTTAGGAACTGTATATTGGCTTTGATACATGTCTGAGCTAAGTCAGATCAGCTGGCGGTGTCAAATTGTAACATCAAAACATACCAAGCATGAGACACCCAGGCTTTGCCTGTTGTCGGCATAGCAGGCACAATGTCTGCCCAAGATGAATTCCATATTCATAATACGCCATATTGAAGATCTCTGAAATAAGGTGATTCACCATGATGGAAGTGACGCAGGTTGGTAAATGGAATACAATTAGATACACAGTTTCACCCTTTCGTTACCCTAGGTAACCTAGGGTAGACATGCGCTTCGATAGAGACTAGACTGCACAATTACTCTCTTCTTTCAATGCAACCAAGAGTGTTGAATTTATCTTTAATTGTGCTTCTAGCTCATCGCCAATCCTGTTCTAAGCTGAAGGCGAACGTGAATGAGCTAATTGATAGCCTGAGGTGTCATTTCCTGCGTCTTTACGAAAGACTACTAAAAACCAAGAGTATCCAGATCTGAGGCCGGAGTGAAGCCAAGATCTCCCTGTGGGATAGAAAGGGAGGACATAAGGTAGACTCAACGTGAAGTGGGCGTCATTCAATGGAAGAGAACATAGGCATTCGCTGTAAAATAATAATCACTAATTCAATATTCCCGGCCCTCGTCCCAACATACTTCTCACACTGACCCTTCCCGGAAATACTAGGTCTAAGGACGTTAGGAGGCGAGACGGAGGCTGAGGCTCCTTCTCCGTATCACTGACCACGCTCCCATTAATAGCCCTTACAGATCTGTGGTACGGAGTACCTCCAGAAGTCCCATCAAAGACGTCTGTCGTGTCTCCCGAGGAGAAAGATCCACCGCCCGTGATGGAGGAATAGTGTGCTTTTCCCCACTGTCTTGTATGCAGGCTAGAAGGCCCTGAAGTGAGAGTGAAGGTGGATATTCCCACCCCTCCATTGGCGTCGATATCAAGGCCACGACTCATCAACGCGTCTATAGAAAAGCCGTCATTAGTAATGCTGTAAGTCGTATTGACAGCAAGTGGATATCCAAAGCTAGTACGGCTTTCTACTGCGGTTCCATCGCTACTAAATCTCGTGGATGTAGTTTGGCCAAGAGTGTTCTGCTTGTTGAACTGGCTGATCCCTTGCCGATTGAGCAAACCGAAGTTGGAGTAGGACAGAGTCTGATTCCATGAAAAGAGAGACGATGTAACTGTGAGCGTCCTCTCAGCTTTGACGGAGTAGGATAGAGACACATTCGTGCCATTCTGCCGATCCTGGATGAGATTCCGTGTGATTGTGAACATGGGCTCAGGTGCCACCACATGGGGGGCGGCCCCTTTATCAGACGCTCTCGCCGGGGCACTGGTGGCGATTTCGTCCAGATAGAGAAAGATCTTCCCAGTGACGACCCAGTAGGAGCCGACCGACTCAGAGAGTGTAGCCGTACCGTTCGATGAGACATCAAGGCCAACAACCCTTATTTCAAACGTGTGTGCTTGGCCATCGGTCAGAATAGGGAGAAACGGAGAGATGTCGATCTCTGGCTCCCGCAGGTCAAATGCATCGATGCCGACGATTGGACGCCAGAATCCAGGGGCTACTCCTCCAGTGAAGATGATGGGGAAGGGCCAGACAACCCCAGCGAGGTTTCCATCAATGAGGAGTTGAATTTCACGGAAAGGTGAGTATCCGTAAAGGTCACCGACAGTATTGCTGAACGCCTTGGTGTCAGACGAGAAGACATTAGACCACCAAAACTCCTCTGTCGACTGCCCGCATGCCGAAATCGATACGATCGCACGCGAAGTTGTAGCCGGGATGCGGTAAGCTACTGATGCATTATCGGAGGGAACATTGAACGCGCTAGATGAATTGCTGGCTGACCGCCGCGCCGAAATTGGCAGAATGACATCCGCCACTTCGACGTTGTTCTGCTGGGAAAAGGAGGCAGTGAGCGTCACGTTGAAGGGCCCCGTGTAAGTGTCGTCAATCAGATTTCCAAGGTCAAATATTAGTTTCTGAGGTTCTTTCCACAGTGCATTGTACTGTGACATCTCCTTTATATAGGTCCAGACAATTCCATTGGTGGTTGGCTCGGCCGTTGACGTCCTGAAGACCTCTACATCCCCTAGAAACATGAGAGCCAACCGGTCAAACTGACGTCCTTGGGAGGTAACTGTAAGATTGATTCTAACAGTGTCAAAGTCGCATTGCGGTGGCACATAACTCCCTAACAGATATTGCTCCATTAGCAGATCTTACTGGAAGAGAGATGTATTTTCTCTTCCCACCTATAAACGGTTTTCCATAACTCCATGCAAACTGATGCTCCATCAGCAAGATTTCCTGGTTGCAGCCATTGCTCTCTGGTTTGAAAGCTACAGGCTGATAGACCTGAAAGACGTCTAAGACTCCAGAAGAATTGGCAACCTGATACTGACGGCGGAAGTTCTCCAGTGTGTCCCCTAGTGAGGAGACGAAGGGGAAGTAGCCTGTCAGGGCAAGGAGACAACAACAAGAAAACCATATGATCGCAGTCATTATTGTCCTGAGACTGTGCTTTTTGCCTTGCAAGCGACTGTTGCCTTTTGACCCTTTGAAGGACGACTCACAAGTTGCACCATTGAGAGTGCCGGCCTCCTCTTTTGCGCATCCAAGTACCTTCTGCTCGCGCCCGACCGTTTCATCAAGGTCACATTGTCTGGTAAACGGCAGCCGGCGCACCTGGCGATAGTCCCCGCGGCAGGACCCCAGCAAAGCCCAGGCCAAGGCAAGCAAGACAGTAAACGAGCCAAGTGCTAACCACAGAACTCCTGCTAAGCCGGACGCACGGTGAAAAGCAAGCGTTCGAGCACCGGTTGACTGCTGAGGCGCGGGGCTGAATGAGACGTTCACCCAAGGTGAGGGTCGTATGGACAGGCGGGATTCTTCCATTTTCAGTGGTGCCGCTCAATGATAATGTCCCCTAGATGATGATATCCCGCACGATCCATGCCCTGCTAAACGGAGCTACTATTACCTTCTAGGCAGGACGTAGCATAGATGCCGCTGTGGTGAGGAGAACCACGCGCTAGGCCACTGTTATTGGTGGACGCAGGAATCCAGGCAATAGTTGATGTTCTGATAAGAGTCAGAGATAAGATTAGGTAGTATCCTAGCGTCCTGAGGTAATCCTTGATCCCTCGTCGTGCTATTGATGTGTTGTATATGCCCAAGACGAAGAAGAGGGCTCTCCTGTTGAATTCTCGTGTTTCCCGTCTGCTAGAAGATCAGCGACGCGTAGCCTCGTGGCGTGACTCGCGTCGAAGGACGGCAGCAAGGGATGGCGTTCGTCTGCGCAGCCTGGGACCGGCGGGGCTTCCCCTGACTAGGTATTGCACACCGTCCGCCTCTAGAATCCATGGATGGCCTGCAGAGCCCCCATACTACGGAACAGAGTTTCCTATAACTTGTATCAGTTTTCATATATCCAGGGCGTGATAATAATCATTGATGAATGATACAGCATGGCAATGTTATTTCTTCTGCAGTCTTGGTACAGCGTATATTCGGTCTCTTGAAAACCTAATATGATACTTGAGGCCTGGAGATAAAGATCACGATGAGTACCATAATGTCGGTTTACTCCCAACTCAGATAGGCAACGTCCTACGTTCAAGCATTCCAACTTTCAAGGGCGTCTTCGCCAACTTTTTCCTTGACCAACTTCCCGCTTAGCTGCCAGAGGGCACCACCTAGCTGTGGATCGCAGGCCTGCGAGCTTTCCTTACCAAGTTTGCCCTACAACCGGCAAGTTAGAACTCTCAATCACTGCATGTTCAACCAGTTCTGCATCACGTACTGGGTCCGTCAAGTACACTCCGTTCCAACCTTTCTCTTCGATCTCAGGGCTCGTCGCGGCATACCTGGACGACAGAGATGAGATCCCAGAAAGACGAGAGACAGATTGCTAGTATTATGATACTCACAGCGCACTGAAGGAGCCCTGTTCTGGGCTGCGTCCCATGGCCAAATTCACGTTTGTCAACAGCTTCCCAATCAGCCCCGGATAGGCTTCTTTCCACTGCTGCTGCATGGCGGTATTGACCTGTGGACATCATTATCAGCAAGCAATATCAATTTCCCCAGATACAGGGTGCTCACCGCCCCGGGATGGACCGCAATCGCATAGATATTGTCTCCATTCGGCTTGATCACTCTCTCCAGCAGACCATACTTGACGCCCAGGATCATCGCAAGCTTCGACCGCGCGTAAAGCTCCACCGGCCCCAGGTTTGAATCGTTGATTTCCTCTATGGATTCGAACTTGGTCGACGAGGGCGCCGCTCGATGCATCTCTGACGCTTCGAGTATGATCCGGGGCGCCGGAGTGGAGGGCATCTTGGACGTGCTCCTCATGAGTGGATAGAGCAGATTGATCACGTAGAACTGGCCCAGCCAGTTCACTCCAAAGTGGCGGTCGATGCCGTCGTAATCGAGGGCGAATTGGTTGGCATTGATTCCCGCGGACAAGACCAGCTTTCATGAAAAGTCAGATGATGAACATCCTAGGGTATAAGTATGCAGCGGCAACAAACAAGATCCAGACGCTTCTCTCTCTCCCGGATACCCATGAAGACCTCCCTCGTCTCTTTCAAGTTTCCCAGGTCGCAATGATACCACTCGACCTGGGCCTCGACGCCGAAATCCTTCTTGATCCCCCTGATAGCATCGGAGCCCATGTCCCAACTTCGGTTGACCAGGATCACTTTGGCTTTGGCCTCCACGAAGCCTCGCGCCACCGCGTATCTATAAAATTCAGCATCCCAAGAGATCAGCGATATTCCACAGACTTTATCAATCTGTTGTTCATAACACGACATCAATAGCAGAATTCGAAGGAACAAGAACAAGCTAACCCAATACCCTGCGACCCGCCCGTAATAACCGCAACCCTGCCCTCAAGATCACGAAGTTCCTTCTTCGGCCCGATGAAGGAACCAAGCAAGGCTTGCATATTTCAACAGCTTTTCTTATTTTTTGAACAAGTAGTAATTGTAGACAGGTTTCGGCACGACAAATGATCATCAACGACAACAATACTAACGGAGAAGCAGAAAGGTTGCGGGAGATTTTATCATCTCATTATGTCTTCTTGTCTTGTACAGGGGGAAATTCAATTCTTTCTCTCGCGGACTAATCTACATAGTGAGGCAAAATGGTCCCTTGCGTGTTCTTGAGAGACCTTGTTGCATCACGGTGACGGAACGCAGCCACGAGGCTTGGTTATCCTAGCGATCTGCGATAGAGCAGCGTTATAATGGACTTTCACAGTAATTATATGCTTCTAATCACTTGAAAGTATAGGTATGTGCAATAGGAAGAGTCGAAATTCTATGCTCAGCATCTACTTGCCCTCGACGCGAGCTGGTTGCATCAATCGCACGCACCGGCTGGGAAACGCGGAAGGCAACTTACCCGGCGGCGGCCGACCAGTCTCCGACTCAGAAAAGGCTCCCGCTAACAGATTTACAGTCCCAAGCCTATTGGTCAAATCAATGTTCTATCGCGATTGCTAGCTAAGGACCCTCGAAAAGAAAAAAGGAAGTCGATGATTCTGTATGTATATATATATGTATATATATGAAAATGAAAGAAATCGTGACTTTGTATTTCTTGCATTTAAGAAAAAGAAAGAAAGAAAAGGGGAAAAAAGAAAAGATGAAAGTATAAGAAAAAGAAAAGAAAAGACGAGTTTGCGCGGTGCACCGTTTCGTGGTATTGCTTCCTGTCAAATCCCCCACCTTAAAACTCCTAGGATACGGATAAATGTATGCCTTTCAAAAACCGGACAGACAGAGGAAATAGTAAGTAAGGACTGGACATCAAGAGTTTCCAAAGAACCCTCTCGAATCCGACGGAAGGAAAAGAGTAATTGAATACTCTCATTTCTGCAGAAATATATTTCGCGTACCTCTCGTTTCTCACATGAACAGACGCCAGGCACCAATAATCAGAGCTGCGGTACCGGTGCAGACGCCCCTGTTTAGGGCCCGTCAGCATACGATAAAACTTTCAGCTGAGAAAGTTAAAAAAGGGAGGAACGTACATCAGCCACTGCAGCGTCGAGAACTTGACGGCCTCCACGCGCTCCCTCAACCCCGCAACCTCCTGCTCGATCCTCGTCTCCGTCTCCTTGATCCGCATCTCCTGGCCATTCGCCTCCTCACGGATCCGGCCCTTCTCCAGGTTCAGGTCCAACCGGACCGACGCCTGCGTGCGACCGATCTCGTCGCGGAGACGCGAGTTGAGCTTGGCTATGTCTGCGGCTATGCGCTCGTGCGAGGAGCGCGTCAGCTGCGCTTCGGTCGAGTCGGCGTTGAGGAGTTCGGAGCGGAGTTTGGCAAAGTCAACCTTTTGCGTGTAGGTGCTGCGTTCCGAGTCTATCGAGAGAAAAACGTCATTAGATTTTTAAAAACTTGACGTTCATTTTTTTCTCGCAGTTTTCAACATGGTGGCTGGTTGGTACGGTATGAGGACGGACACTGCTGCGTAAAGGCAGAAAGGGGAGAAAGAGAAAGGAGGAAGAGGCCAGGGAGAGGACCCAGGGGCTGGAAGGGAAAAAAGAGACAGGCTAAACTAACCCTCCCTCAAGACCATAGTCCTGGTCAGGTTCTGAATCGACTCCTGAATAACATCATTCAGCACTCGCATCATTGCAACTGCCTGCTCCTCGCTGAAGCCTTCCTTTTTCAACCGTTGAACGAACTTTAGCGTGTCGAAGTGGTGCTCGCGCCGTTTGACGGCGGAGGCATGGAATGCGCGCCGTGCAGGCTTGAAGACTGCGACGTAGACGCCATTATATCTGATGGGGTTGCTGAGGGCCTCGGAGAGTTTGGACGGTGTGGTGGATGGACGGTGGGAGATCGGGAAGGCGGAGCTTCTATAGCGAGAGAGGGATGAAAAGGGCGTAGAGAAATAGGGGTAGAATGCCGAATTATGCAGCTGTCTGCGTAGTGAACTCGAGCCTGGTATCCTGTTCTGCTGCTGTGAAGTCGCTGTGGCCTGGTGTGGGGAGAGGGTAGTGCGGGGAGAGCCGTTCCAGGTCAGGCGAGGGAGGAGGAATCGTGGAACCTCGACGGCCTGCTTCGGAGGTGCCATTTTTGTATATTTCAGTAATCCTTTATGGGCTGGGAACGTTGAACAGGGTTATGGATAGCATTCCATCCCGTAGTTGCGAGAGATTTGTTGTCGAGCTTCTCCGAACGATGACGGCGGGCAAGACCGATCCCGATGCGGGAAACCAGGCTGACTCAGCCACGCCGCGGGGATTCGGCGAAATCAGATGAAAGCGGATGCCCTAAGCAGCCGGGATACATTCTCATTGCTGCCTTAGGTAACTGATGAGATTTGAATCCGGTCTCAGAATTTCTGATATCTACCTAGGTAGTACGCTTGCGTCTCTCTATGTCCACAATCTGACTGCAAGTGGGGGAATCGGACAAGCAGATTACTAGACAAAAACTTGCTGATCAGAATGTCATGTCGTCTATAGCTGGAAAAGTTCCTTTAGCAGCTTCATAGTATCCTCGGGGCCGTTAACCGAGTGCCCAATAGTCCTCGGGTCAGAGAAAATCTCATAGTCGTTTCCACCAGGGAAAGTTTTGTCACCGAAGAAATGGATGGTCTTGTACTCGATGCCCGAAATGTTCTTCTCAGCCTCGATGTGCTGCAGGCAGTAAGTCTTGTCCCAGCCAGTGGGGAAGACGTCAAAGGAGATCTGGCCGCCGATAGAGTATCTATCCGGAGGATTAACAGTTAGGGAAGAGCTGCTATCGCAGGATGTTGTCTATCGAATCTGCAAGCCGAAAACTTACGTGAGACCGTAGTCCGGGAATTCCTTCTTCAGCGCCTCCACCATATTCTTTCTGATGTTGTGCACCTTGTCATACCTGGATCCCGATCAGCACGTTGCACTTAGATGAGCTTGCCTGAGTGTATAACGAGGCTCGAACATACGCTTCGAACTCATTCCTCTCCTCGACACTTGCGTTCCTCCCAATGGGGCTGACGTTAACCATTCCGTTGCGGAACTCGATGAAGGTGCCGCGCTTCTTGGGCAGCTTCAAGTTTGCAATGTACTTGAGGCAGAAGTCGACCAGGTTCTGGTACTTCTCCTCACCAAGCCACTGAATGAAGCTGTTGCTGGAGAGCGGCTTGCCCATGCGGTACGCGGTCAGGCCGTTCTCGGCGAAGCAAAAGTCGAAGAGGGAGGTGACGGGAATAGAGGCCGTGCCGAGCTGCTCTTGCTGCTTGGAGAGATCAGAGCCACCGACCTGGAGGATGTTAGAACACGAGGAATTACATATAACACCGGAGGAACACCAACGAAACCGATCGCGCATTTGTGCCGTAGTTGCGAAAGAAGCGCCAGCATCTCTGGCGAGACGGTCTGAAAGTGAGAAGAGCAACACGTTAGCTTCTGTCGCACTATATTTCCAGGTCTTGAAGCTCACAACAAGAGCTCCTTTGGAAGCAAGCTTAGAAAGACGACATACCCGTCTCGCAGGCGTCAAGGTGCCGTCGACATCGAACAAGCAGATCGTGCCCTTCACGGGACGGTTCTCCAGGGAGGGATAGACGCTTGCCGCCTCAGCTGCCATTGCGCTGTATTCTTTTGCTGATGTAGAAAAGAGAAAGACGGTTTCGATGTTTGAAAAGGAAGAGAAAGACGAAGAAGCACCGCAGACCAGATCAAACGAAATAACCGATAGAGCGCTATTGAAGCTGAGAAATGTTGAAAAGAACTGAATGCGGCGCGTGCGGTGGGATCGCCTGTTGTTTCTGGCGGGGGTGACGGCGTCGAGGCACGAAGGCGGTCAAGCTCAGGGGTTGATAGACACGTGGCATGGAGGTGGTTAGGCGCCCCGAGCCCGGGCGGTGAACGCTTATCGATAACCTAAGCCGCATATTACTAAGTTCTGAGGTCAAGGGTCTGAATACCCATCTGGTCATATGAGTATTATCTTTCTTATTCTTCCTTTGGAGCGGTGTGATTATATCATTAATACTACATGACGAATCTTCCATGAAAGGGTCGAGTGGCATCATAACCGTCTCTATATGCGAGGAATTTTGTTTTGCATAGCTCCGAAAGTGATGAGAAAGACAACATCATAAACAAGAAATGTACATGATCAAAAACAAACACTGTGAAGAACAGGATTCAAAAAAGGATCGCTTAGGCCGCCATGGCTGTGAGCTGCTTGCCTTTCACGCTCTTCCACTCCATGCCCATCGCACCCACGATGGAGAGAGCGGACAGTGCGACAGAGACGTACCACGTGTGAGTCAAAGCAGAGTTATATGCCTCTTGCACTCCGCCAAGGAATTTCCGTGGAATTGCATCCGCCAGCTCGGTTGCGCCAACGTGCAGCACAATCGACGGATCTACCCCCGGGGCTGCCTTGACGACTCCTGTCATGAGTCGGTTGCTGAAGATGTTCTGGGCCACGGAGGCAAACAGCGCCCCACCTAAGGACTGGCAGAACATTATAATCGCCGTGCCCACTGCCACATCCTCGGTTTTGAGCACGACCTGGGTAGCGATGATCGGTAGCTGAAAACCGATCCCAACTCCGGCACCGTAGATGACCTGATATCCGATCCATTGCGGGTGGCCACTCGTCGTCGTAAAGGTGGTGAGGAGACCAACTCCAATGGAAGCGAGAACAGCAGAAAGGTAGAATAATGGCACGTAGTACCCAAGTGCAGTGACCGTTCCGCCACCAATGAGGGAGAAAACAACCATGGAAAGAACCATAGGGATGCACATGATTCCTGATTTGGTGGCTGATACTCCTTTAATGGCCTGGAACCAGATAGGCACAAAGTACACAATGACAAAGAATGAAGATCCTAGGGAAAAGGCGAACAGTGCAGCAAATGCGACGCTTCTCTGCCGTACGATACGCAGAGGCACTGTGGCATATTCGCCTTTCCATACTTGGATACCGATAAAGACGATGATGAGGACGCCGAACAGAACAAAAAGAGCAATGATACGTCCGTTGGACCAGGCGTATTTCGTTCCTCCCCACTGGAGGGCCAGCAGAAGGCAGACGATAGCTGGGATGAATACCGCGGTTCCGATCGGATCGAACTGATTCAGTTTTTCCTTCCATGAAGATGCAACAAGGGTCTGTTTTGGCGGTTTCAAAAAGATCAGAATAGCAAAGATCGTAAATCCGCCAATCGGAAGGTTGATATAGAAGCTTTCGAGTCATCAGCCATCTGATAATGGAAGCATAATGGTCTTCAGAACAGCGCTGACTTACCACCATCGCCAGGTGACATGATCGGTAAAGGCACCTCCCAGCAGCGGACCAACAACAGATGCGATACCATACATCGATCCGAAAAGAGCATTGTCTTGAACGAGTTAGGATACTGGCCCTGTGAGGAGATTATTAGGTGGACTTACACAGTGGACGTTGGTGTAGCGGAACAGAATAAGCTACAATGATCAGACCCCCTGAGAAGATCCCGGCCGCTCCAAGGCCGGCAATAGCACGTCCCACAATAAGGGCTGGTGAGCTAGGCGCTGCACCGCAGACAGCTGAACCGACCTCGAAGATAGTGATGGCCATCAAAAACACCCATTTGATTGGGAAGAAAGTATAGAGCTTCCCGAAGATGAGTGGGAACGAGCAGGCCGTCAAAAGATAAGCCGACGCATACCATCCGACAGAATCGAGGGACTGGAACTGATCCGTGATGCGGGGAGTAGCAGTGGCGATGATGGTGTTGTCCTACTCCGAGCTCCAACATCAGTCCCAGGTCGGTCAAGAAAAGGGGACGAAGAGATACAACTGCGACTCACCAGCGCTACGAGAAGGACAGCTAGACAGAGACCTGCAGAGACTATGACCAAAGGTAATCCTCTGGGGTACTCGCGGTCCTCGTCATCATCGCCATTGCCACGCTCTTTCTCCTTCTCACTCTTCGTTGCAAGGCTAGGCACAGCCTGCTCGTGCCCCGAGTCGTCAGCAGACCGTGTTGCTTCGAAAGGAGCCGTTTTCTCATCCGTTTTCTCGTTTTCCGCCTGCACGACAGTTGGGGTTTCGCTAGAATTGAGGGTTGTCGCTTGAGACTCAGGATCCACAGACTTGGCCCCCTTCGCGGGGGATAAAAGAGACCTCAGAGATCTCATTGCAAAGTTTTGGTCAAGTTCACCAGTGCTGTGGACGTGCAGTTATGATGATCGTAAAAAAAGGACCTTGAGAAAATGATTGTAGTAGGAAAACAACAGAAATAGACGTAGGTGAATTTGTCTCTACAAAGCCTTGTCAGGAATGGAAGGACAACAGAACAGAGAAGAGAAGAGAGTTAAATAAAACAGTGTCCTCTGCAGACCGGATGAAGTAATGTCACAAGAAAAAACCGAATTAGATATACGTTTCTTTGATAGCTCAAATGGGAAGTGGAGTGGAGTCGCGCAAGGCAGCAACTGCCAAGCCTGGGGGCAGTTGCATACGAAGCTCCGTCGACCAGGAGAAAAAAATCCTGGGCCTAGGCCCTATATCAGCCGTAGGCGGAATCTCACATCCTGCCAAGACTCATTTTTGTCCGCTGAATCGGGGGGGACGACCCGGGTGAGAATAGCGCATCCTGATGGCGTCCCCCGTGGCGCCTATGGCGAGACGCCTATTCTCGCTTCCAGAGTCCAGACGGGGGTGCTCTCATCAACGCCCGGGAATTCACGAAGACAGTCATGCGGACACCCTAAACAGAGGCAGGGATTTCGATAGCAAACATTATTTTCCCGTAGGGCGTACTCCTATAGATTCCGATGTGTGATGAGGAAGTGGTTCGGAATCACCGATCCTGCCATCGGCACGCCGATCCACGGTCCGTGACTTGGGATTTTCTTTTTAGTATTAACAACGTTGAATATTAATATCATGCTAGGAGGTCATCTAGGATGAACAGTTATCCAGAGATTCAAGAAACAAATAAGGAATCCTGCTAGCTATCGGGAGCGCAAAGCCTCAGATTCTACGGTATACAACCCTATAGACACAGCCACTGGCTTCGGATCCTTAAACTGAGCTCGAATAGGATTCCGATGGAGCGTCCGTAATGCCTTTTTCGGTTTGTTGATGTCATAACTGCCACCCGAGCCCGATCATTTGCAGTCTTCTGACAGCTGAGCTTGTTTGGAACTTTGGTCAACCCTCGCCCGGAGGGATTTTGCTCCGTCCTCCGTACCGCGCTTTCAGCCCCACACACTCCCCATCGACCAACAGCTCTGGAGAATCTGTGGAGATCTGCGGGAGCTGCCGCCCGTCGTGACTCAGAGAAAAGAACAGTAGACGCTCGCGGCCTAAAACACGGAGGAATATTTTGCTCCACCGATTCACCGAGATTTCGTCTGGACTCGGGATATACCCCTATTTTATTTTTGGTCCCTCACCAGTTTCCCATGGTAAGCTGACAGCGAATTTCAGACTAGGTTATGCCATCCTGTCCTTATTCGATACCTTTAGAAGTTTAGATAAAGCAAGGCTTCTAGCAGCATCTGTAGGATTTTAATGGCTCTTCTTCCAAGGGTTGCTACGTGGATAGCATATGAGAAGTACAAGGTGACCGTTAAAATTTACTTCTTCAATACTACTACTAAAGCTAGCTGTAAAGGAAACTTGGACCTAGTCACAGACTACTAGTAGTATGTCACTTCCTCACGCAGCAGGACGGAGTATTCCGTAGTTCCCTTGCAGATCCTAGCCATCTCAGTTATCTAATCCAGTATCAATCTCAGATACTCCGTACACTGTAGTCTGTAGCAAAGCGGGATCATGATATTCAAAACCCCAAGCCTCGATTGGGTAAAAGCGGAATGCTGGACAGGTGTACTGTACTCCTACTACGTCTGGCCAAAAGTGTCCGCTGCCAGAATCAGCGCACCGACCAATTCATCACCTAGGTAAAATCGCAGGCGCAGTCAAACACCTGGCCAGCGATTCACAATCCAGAGCAGTGCTACTACGGAGTTCGCAACGCTGAATGAATCATCGAAACGTGGCTCTGACCGCGTCAATGCAAGCAATCTTTCCGGTTCTTTTTCTACCGACATCTTCCTGCAAAAAGTCTTGCCGGTCAGAAGACTCCCAGTTGGTCTTGGCCCGTATCCCATCCGATGCAACGCGGCTCGGTTAGGGCTCACTTGCATTTAGAACGTGCCCTTTGGCCAATGGCATCGATTCCTATTCGCTACCGCCGTTGTAGGCCCGGTGGCCCGGGCATGGTGACCCTTGCTGACAGCTGACTGTATCGTGGCAGATCCCTAGGGATCTATCACTTCGCCACTTCGTGTTCTGCTTCCAGAAGCCATGGTCACTGACCCACAGCAGGCGGCCCGATTTCTTTTCATACACCATTAGGATCTTCATCACTCATTGCCCTTAGAGGAATTTCTATGCGTACGCGGTGGGAGGCATCGAGTCGCCATCCTGATGATCATCAAAAGACGGGGTGTGCAATGATTGTAACATGTCCCTGCAGAGATCTCCCAGGTGTTCTAGCAGTGATAATAAGAGATGGCTTTCACTGCTGACATGTAACTTTTGATGCGCGTTTCGTGTCTCACTTGGAGCAGAGAGGCTTAACTTCGATGGCTTCTACATGCGTCTTCCGCCAGTCCTGATATATATCATTGATTGGAAGGTTGAATCGCTTCTAACAGTCGTGATCATTTGAACCCCAAATGCCGGCCATGTCCTTGTTAAAGGTCTCAAATCTTACTAACTGTCATGTCGTCATGTCAAACCTGCATGCCAAACACATAAAGTTATAGCGAAAAAACCACATCCATGAAAATCAAAGAAATGCCACCCAAAATTCCAAGGCGTCTGTCAAAAAGGACACACATAAATTGGCAACGAGGGCTTTTTTGAATCCTCTATTGTCCCACCGACTGGAAGACCTTGGCCGCCAATTGAGACAGCAGTCTGGCCCGCTCCTGCTGCGGCAGCTCCAAGAAGACGTCATAGACGCTTTTCCCCTTGGCATCTCGGACGGCGCCTAGCCTGTTGCCCGCGACGGCACCTGCTAGGGCTCCCGGGATATTCGCGACGATGAATCCGAGCGCACCACCGCTCAAACTGCCGACAATTGACCAGAAGCGCGACGTTGGCGCGGCGCGTCTCCGGCCCTGACTGTCCTCTTCGTCGCTAGCGAGCCCTTGCTCGCGCAACATCTCTTCGAATATGGCCCCGAACTGCTCCGTGTAGCTGCGGTCACGGGCAGCTTCTGACGTCTCGGATCCGAACGTCGACCACGGGAACCCGCCTGCGCCGCCGCGGGGCACCTGCTCATCCGCACTCTCCTCATCATCAGCAGTGACGTGGGCCCTGCGGGCCTCGTCGTACTCGCGACGGCGCTGAGGATCTTTGAGGACATAGTAAGCATCATTGATCCGTTGAAACTCGCGCGTGCGGGCGGGCCGTTCGGGGGAGTCAGCGGGGAGGCGGTCAGGATGGGATTTTAGAGACGCTCTAGAGGACCAGACCGTTAGCAGGATACAGGCTGAGGAATTAAGAGGGCGTACCTCTTATATGCAGTGCGAATCTGCTGTTGCGTTGCGTTTGGGGAAACCCCGAGGATCTTGTCTGCGCGATTGGAGCTTGTTAGTGACAAGCGCCGATGCAGCTGACGATACAACTGTCCAACACAAAGGTGAATGACATACAGTAATCCGGGAGATCTAAAACCATTCAATCAGCTTGCGCCCTCTCAGCGATATTGCAATGCACTCACTCGTCATGGCGAAAATCGATCTCTTTTCCCTCACTTATTTGTGCGGAAATGTATTCACAGAATGTACGCTATCAGAGAAGCAATTTCATCTACCTGGAGGGGGTTCCCGACAATGGATCAATTTCAATCGACCTCAAGAGAAAAAAACTGTAGAGAATGAGCAGCTGCCAGACAGCCAGCCCGGAGGGCAATAGTATATTAGCATGATTCAGAATCGAAACAACAGGTGTCTTACGACGCAGAGAGACGTGGTCGCCGACAACTGTCCGGCGTCTCTGCCCCGCCCACGCACCAATGGATGACGTCGATGGTCGATGTGGAGAGCCAGGCGCGCTGCACGTGATGTTATCGCGACCTCTCAGTCCCTGGCATCACCGCCAATGAGCGTCATCAGAGCTCCCAGCCACCTGCCTTAAGCTCCTGAGGCACAGATGGGAGCCCTCCCAGCCTTCAGCGCCCCTCTTCGCCTTTCCTAGGTGCTTTTGGGTGCCTATCGAAGATTGGATGTTACTTGCCAAATTTTCTCGTTGTGCAGTCGATTGGTTCGTCTTATTCTGCGGTATCTATTCATCTAGGACGGACCACATCCCGCGAGTTCGTACCCCCCACATACTACGCATTACATACGGCCTCTTGGGACATTCCAGACCACAAACTCCGCAATCTACAACCACACCGCTGCTTGGCCGCATTGAGCATACGGTCGAAGGAAGAGGACAGACCCGAAGGGTTTCGACTTGCAGTTGAAGTCAAGAGATCAATTTTTTTTTGTTGTCACATACCGCAGGGGCATTTATCTTATCATCTATCGCTCAATCTATTGCACACACATACATCAGTAAAAAGACAGCATGGGCTGGTTCGACGGCAAGTCCTCAGTAGTGTCATCGTCATCCCGCCGCTCCGCATCCCACCGGTCGTACCATTCGACGCACCACGCGCGGGCGCGGCACTCGGTGCCCTCGAGCTTCAGTGTCGGACCCCTGGGCACCAGAAGCCTTCGATCAAGCACGTCAGTCTACTCTTCATCATCCTCACGCCGCGCGAAACCGCGCTCCGGCTTCATTATCCGCATGATCCGCCGTATCAAGCGGCTGCTGCGGGACATCTGGCGCTATGCCCGTCGGCACCCCATGAAGGTCCTGCTGCTCCTTATTGTACCCCTCATCGCCAGTGGCGTGCTGCAGAAGCTGCTTGCAATGATCGGGGTGCGCTTGCCTGGCCGCCTGGTTGACGACGCGGTTCGATATGGCAGGAGGGCGAGCGGCGGCAGCCTCACCAGCAGCGGACTAAGCGACAGCTTGAACGGGGTGATGACCGTTACGAAGATTTTCGCCAAGTATTGATCTGGACATCAAGCAATCTTTTTGTTTGTTTTCGGGTATCGAATTGACAGCGGCATGCTGCGTGGGGCCTCCAGTCCCAGATGAGCCAATTTTGGCTACGAAAGTTCTGTGATGCCAGGAAATGATACGATATGGATATGACGAAGTGAATTGAACCAGGCGGCCGTTTCAATTCACCATCTTTGTACAGAGAGATGAAACTTTCCTCATGAGGAATGAATGGGAATGTGTCATGATCGTTTCCCATGAAGTGCCTCTCCCTTTCTGGCTGGAAGAGAAAAAGCGAAAACGAAAAAACCACTGCATCAAGGCCAAAAGAAAGAAGTCTATGACCGGCATGATGAATGCCCCATGATGACGTTGACGAACTCACGTTCATGATTCAGATTCCCGTTTCACTTTTCACAATGATATCCATGCCTATACCCCAGTTAGTCAGTTCAGTCAGTTCAGCGAATTCAATTGGATTTCCTTCATTCAGACAGTGACATTTTCCATATTATTGCATCTATTATCGGGAACCAGACCTCCCTGACGTCTGGAACCAGAAACTCAGGAAAGGGCGTGAGAGGGGTAGAGAGAGAGAGAGAGAGAGAGATACATAGTAAAATTATGATCTTCGTATCGTCTGGTAGCAGGTCAGATAAAGAGACACAAACACAAAAGTTTGAACAGAGAACGAGGGGCTCCTGAGAAAAGAGGAAGAATAAAAAGAGTGTAGAGACTTCATAAATCTGAAATCCACTTCAACCTTGACTACTCTGCACTGCCCTACTTACCTGTCCCAAGCCATTCTCACTTTCACTTCCAACCTCCGCCTCCTCCAAGTACAGTACCTCTGTAGTACGGTCTGTACATACATACAGTCTGCACCTAGATACCTGATTGAATCAATCATACTCAAGCCAGCCAGACACATCCCATGTAGAGGGTATGCACTCCGTATGTATGTCCGGAACTCGCACACCGTATCTACAGCACGGAGTTTATAAAACCCTAGCAAATCCCCATTCGTGGATGTTACTGTGTATACGGATTACTCTGCACATAGAGAGTACAGTACTATCGCCCCGCCCGCCTCGTAGGTACTAACCACACGGCAAATCCTACACCGTACTTTGTATGCACAGTATGTATATGCACGCATGTACCCAGGTACGTATGTGGAGCGCTACGGAGGACTCTGTACTTGGAAACATTAGGGGTGCATACATTGGTATCATCTCGCCTGCGAACCTTGAAGCGTGATGGGTCCTGTCCGTCTTTAAGAAGTGGCGGTGGGTGTCTGTCTGGGTGTCTCCAGCTCCAGGACTGGCGGGGCCGGCTCCTACTTACTGGCTACAGGATACAGATGGAGTAGGGGATATGGAGGACTCCGTATTCTACGGAGTATCTATCTGATCCCTGCCACATTATGTCTTTGATTGTTAAGCTTGACGATTTGTGTTCGCGGTAGAAAATTGGTTCTTCTATTCAACAGTACGTACTGTGCCCGTGCGGAAGTCCCGTATGTGGGTCCAAAGAACCATAGACGCAGCGGCTATATGGCTTTCCCATCTCACAGAAGCGTATATACCAAATTAGATATGTCTTTTGCCATTTCTGCGCGCGTCTAGATGTGTATATAAAAGGCAGATGGCAATAGGGTATGCAGGATTACTGTACAGCTTTAATGTGTTATCTTTTTCTAGGCCTCACTTCGACCCTTTAGGACCTGTGCGCCCGCCTCACCCTTCTTCTTGTCGTCACAACAGTCGGCGCAGCGGCAGCGCTCGTTTCCTTGGCCGCTGCCTCCTCGTGACTTCCTTCATCGCTTTCCCCTTCAGCTTCGACGACCGCGTCGTCTGCTTTGGGCCACCCAAGGACCCGGCCAACCGTCATCCGGAAACACCACGCCGGGAACCGGAACAGCATCGTGTCCCGGATGGTCGGGCGCTGGATCTCGTTAATGTCGAGCAGGTACTCCTGGCACTGGCCGTCCTCGGTCTCCTCCTCGAGGAAGACGTTGCCGATCGAGTCGACGATCAGCACCTTGCCATTCTCCGCGACGACGCGTTTCCGGTCACCGGTTGGGGCCGGGCCCCCGTGAGTCGGCGTAGCCGTGCCGGAGCCTCGCGCGGCTCCTCCCTTGCCGCCTCTCTTGCTCTCCTTGCGGCTTTCCCTCTCCATCATACGCTTCTGGCGGCGGTTCAGGGTCACAGTGGCGCCAGAGTCAGCAGCTCCATCAGACATGGGAGAGTGCGCAGTCACGCCGGAATCCACGCCGGGAATGCCCCGGATCCCTAGCTCATCGCCCCACGCGGCCTTCCTCGCCTGGCGGATGTATCTGTCGACGAAGTCCCGCTGGCGCTTCCACCCAAGCACGAGCGCGGCGTAATGCGCAACGCCGCCGAACACGAGGAAGAGACCGATGAGCACGGTGCCCAGCCCGGGGCGGAACCGCGAGTAGTAGTAGCCCGTGCCTTTCCACTTGGGGAAGCCGTTCTTGAGGAAGTGGTCGTAGCGCTCGCGGGCCGGGCTGCGGAGGATGTCGGCGACGGCGTTGAGGCGGGCGGAGCGCTCATGCGCCTCCTTGACCTTGGCGGCGATCTCGCGCTGCGACGGGCCCTTGGAGACATGGACGCCGGGTTTCGTGGTCTTGGCTCTGCTCTTGTCCCTGGAGGCGTTGGCGATGAAGGCGCGCTTGACTTTGTCCGGGTGGAGGAGCCTCGATTTCTTGCGGTAGGCCTGGTTGATGTCGTTCAGGTTCGCATTGGGCTTAATCCCCAAGAAGTCTGTATGTTTTCCCCTCAGTCAATGGGAGGTCAAGGTACGAGAGGAATAAAGGGGAATGCGGTACCGTAGAATGTCACGTCAGGGCCCTCCGTGGCTGCGATCTCGTCGCGAAGGCGGAAGATCTCATAGTCTATAGCGCGTTAGTCATTACCAGCCACGATCCGCGGCTGGGAGCAATAAGGGACTGGGAAGCTGGTGAGAAGGGGGAACTGACCCTCCTTTGTCCAGGCGGCCACGAGGACAAACAGAACAGCTAGCAGCAGCAACCGCAGGGCGGAGTGCCTCATCTTGGGCCAGCGGGGGTGCGGATTGACGTCGCAGTGCCCAACGACGGCTCGATCGGGATGACTGCAGAGAGCAGAAGTCCGAGACGAGCGTGGTTGAGGACAGATCGAGTGCTAAGCCAAGAGACCTGTCGAGCGGGCGCGGGCGGTCAACCTCCGCGGTGCACGACGTGGACCAATGACGGGCGGGACGAAGAGAACACCTCAGATGAGGCTGGCGGGCGCAGATGGGCACGGTTTGGATAAAGATGCTTAAAGATCCTGTATTCTGCGTAGAGACCTATCCATTCTATTGACAATAGGTACAAGAGGGAGAGACATCATGGCCGTCGAGGGCGCGGGTCCCTGTTGAGCAGGCCTGCGCTGCTCGTACGCAAGAGAACACAGAACAAGCAGCAGGCCTGGTCCAGAGGGAGTTCGCTCTCTATACTCCCTCTGCTGTTCCGGCTCTGTGACCGTCTTCTCCGGTCCTGGGTTTCGCAGCCCTCATCCTATACTGCTGCTGCTGCTCTGGTGTGCTCGTCCGATCTCGAGCTTCTGGGCCCGCCCGCCGGTTAGTCCGCGCGGCTCCCCTGGCACCGCCCCTGGTCCTCCGCAGCTGAAAACATCGCCAGCTTTTCTTAACAGCCTCTCTCCTCATCCTCTCGCGCTCTCGCGCTGTCCCACGAGTCGGTCGGTCTTCTATCTCTATCCCTCTATTCGCTTATTTCCGTGCCCGTTGCATTACGTTGTCCATCGCACAATGGCTCCGATCCAAATACCGTTTGACGCGCTCACCTCGCGCTTCAGCGACCGCTTCAACAGCGTCCGCGCCCAGTCGATCAGCTCGCGCTTCGCCAACCTCAGGCCCATCTCCGAGTTCCTCGACCTGAAGCGCCTGTCCAAGCCGGCAAATTTTGCAGAGGTCCAGAGCCGCGTTAACTACAACCTGTCCTACTTCTCCAGCAACTATGCGGCCATCTTTGTCATGCTCAGCATCTACAGCCTGCTCTCCAACCCCCTCCTGCTCTTTGTCATCGTCCTCGTCGCCGGCGGTCTGTACGGCATCGGTAAGCTTGGCGGCCGCGATCTCGACATCGGTATCTTCCGCGCGACGACCTCTCAGCTCTACACCGCTCTGCTCGTCATCGCCGTGCCGCTGGGCATCTTTGCCTCGCCCATCTCGACGATGCTGTGGCTGATCGGTGCCACCGGCGTGACCGTGTTCGGCCACGCTGCCCTGATGGACAAGCCGATCGAGAATGCTTTTTCCGAGGAGGCGGTCTAGGTGGTCGGCCGCGAACTCCTTACGATATGCCCCGATGGGGAAGACCACCAGGGGCACGACTGGGGAGACAAGCCAGGAGACGAGCGACGCCGTGGGAGGACGATTATGGACGGATAGAGGAGATTCAAAGTGGGGAGGAGTACGGTGATCACGATATGCCGCTGGAGGATCCTTCATTCGACCCGAGACGAACTGCCAAGATGGGACGGGGTGGAATGCGTGGGTCGCAGATAAGAAGCTACGAATATGAGGAAGAGGAGGAGGAGACTGAACCTTCGGACGGTGAGGACTACGACCTTGATGACGATGCAGACAGCACTGTGGCCTATGCGGTTGAGCTGGCCATGATGGACAGGGAGGAGTGGCTGGTCGAGAGAGCTCTCGAGCGGATCCGGCGTGCTCACATGCTGGGGAAGAAGAACGTCCGGCTTTCGCGGGAAGAGCGGGATGCGCTGGAGAGAAAACGGCTGCGGGCGAACGCCTCAAAGGACTCTCTGCGCAAGAAGGATGGAAAAAGTCGGCCGTCTCTGGACAGCAAGCGCAAGAGCAAGAGCAGGGCGGAGAAGGCAACGAAGGGCACTACTGACAAGGAAACTAAGCGGCGGAGCACATCTGGTTCCTCTAAGGGCCGGCACGCAACGCCGCATCCCCAGTCCAACGATGAGGCCTACGGCTCCCGGAGCAGGACGAATGAGACTCCTGCCGGATACTATTCGTCCCCCAGAGTCCGTCCGTCGAACTCTTCGCAACGCCCCCGAACGCCTCCATTGCTCCCGGTTCCGCCCCAACAATCGAACACCTCGCCCCGTGTCCAGCACCAGCAGCATTCTCAAAAACGTCATTCTGCCACTTCAGACATGCGTCCGTATTCCTCGTCAAGGAGCCAACCATCTTCACGCCCGCCTCCCGATGCTCTGCAGGGGTCTTCATCGACTGCCGTACCAAATCCGCGCGAACGGCTTGCATACGAACACTATGTCCCGCTAGATGCTCGATATGGCTTTCATACCCGCAGCACCGCACCTGGGGATACGCCATATCAACCAGCCTACCGACGCGGTTCAGACGAAGAATCGCCCAGCAGCTCATCCTCTGATCCCCTTAGCCCCCAGCGCGCCCCTCCGGAGTCTTCTGAAGAAGAGGACTCCAGCAGCAAAGACGACGATGCCGACTACACCGAGGATGAATCTGATGAGAGAGAAGTGCAGGTTAAAAAGGTGGAGCAGCGGCCAACCCGAACCGGCCACCGGACGCGAGCTGCGAGCAGTGCAGTCGCGAATGGCAGCCGAGGGAGCCATCGGCGGAAAGGAGGACGTCGCAAGTAACCCTTGGAACCCAGTCGAGCGCTTTTCATGGTCTTTTCTTTTTGCTTCTCTCGCCTGTTGATTTCCGGCAACGAAACCCATCGTGGCTTATGTGGCAAAAGAAACGTAACGGAGTTCATTGTAGACGGTGCCCTTTTTTTCTTACTGGCATGGAGATGTCTTTGTCTTGACTGTAATTACGCTTCTTTCTCTGTACCTCTTTGACCTTTATGCCTCTGTTTTCCAGACCGGAATGGTCATCAGTTGCTGCATGGTCGCCGCTCTGTTTTAGAATACCTGCCTAGACAAGACAGCGCGGTTTAATGAATGGTCTTATTCTCCCTGCCCATTGTTGCGCTATTCTATGAGTCTACTGGATATGGATGTAGAACTGTAGGGCTCTTTTCAGGTTGTGAGAGTTAGTATGCAAGAAACGCTCCGCGTGGCGTTCCACTGGAGCCATTACTATGTTGTCTCCGTCCGACAAGGAGAATGAATGGATCTGTTTCCGGGTATCCATTGTTTGATGAAGAGGAAAATAAAAATTTATAGACGGTGCCAGTCCCATTAGAAGGAGAGAATGTGTGAAGTTTGAGCATCATGCATACTCCATAGTAGTGCTGCGCATGACGCTAGCCTGTTGAGGATTTCCTACTCGTAATCACGGCTGAGGGCTGATACTCCAGCAGAAATGTGGCCAGCGGACATCTATCGGAGCAATAAGAGATCTATTTCAGAACTCAATCTCACCGCAATCCTCCACCGAAGAGCGTACAAGTAAACCTCCACGTCAACCAACGTGGCTGGAGTATTGCTGACGGTGGTGTCGCGTGAGGGCCGGATCGCCAAGTCTGCACGGCCGCGGCTAGCCAGGGATCGCTGATGATCCCGCAGGGCCTTCTTTTGGCAGCGGCCCGGGTGGCTTAAGCCACGGGGCAGAGGAAGCCCCGATCCACCGTGAAGTTAGCTAGGTACATCGGGACTAGTGGTTAAAAATAATAGCAAATGAACCTTGGAAGGGCTCGATCGAGCCGGATGTTCCTCCAAGCTCTTGGCAGGCTCTGAAGAGCACAGCCGCCGCTTATGCATAAGCTGTATAAGCGATGCCCTCCCCGATGACGTCGGCCGCGTGCCGGGCGGGTCGGATGCATCGGTGAAGTCATCGGGGACCCTCCCCGACCCGGGGGTGTTTTTGGGCACAGCGCTTAAAGAAATCAAATAATACCCGACACCCGTCCGGACCCTTCCTATTTGTTCTCCGCAGATACTCGTTTCCCCGGGGTACACATTTTTTTGTTTGTTCTCCGTCTTTCATGACAGCTTGTGAAACAAACACGCCGCGGAAAGACTTCAAGTGAACGTTGTTCTGCCCCCCCCCACTACGTACCACAAGGCGCTCGTTTCTTTCGGCCGACTTCCTCGTGGCTGGCACGAACACGGGCCCTTCCGTGTAGCAGTCAATCGCTTGGCTGTGTCAGGTTTGGGGCTAGATAGAAAAGAAGCTTGTTCCCCGGCCGCATGTATGGAACTCGATAGACACGGATCCATCGCTTGTATGGACATGCCCCGGAGCCGTCGAACCATTGATAGGGTAAGTGAATTCCGCTATCACCTTTACTATCCTTATATTATCTTGCAGCGCAAAAGATTCTGACTGTCTTTCTTCTTCTTCCGCAGTCGTCTCTCGTGTGGAGTCAGTTTGTCGTTATCGAGGAACGGAGCGGTATTCTTCACATCTCTCGCCCGATTGAGAGTTGAAGAAATAGTATCGGATCAAGCATCACGCCTGTAATAATTATCAAGCAACTATATTTGGGAAATAGAGGGGAAACGACTTTCAATTAATATCATTAATCGCAAAGATGTGGATCATATCATTCTGGATCTTTCCCGTTATTTCCTCCTGCATGTGGATTGGTACGTCTCTCGGGAGAGTGAATTCCTGGAGACGGATGCGGAACACCTGCTGACGCTCTTCTGCAGCCATGCTTCTTGCGATGCTTGGCAACTGGGCTGTTCGAGGTACCCCCAGATATCCGTCCATGGAAGCTGGACAGACGGTTGCGTATGATGTACCGCTTTCCCCCGTGGCAGCGTTGTGCAGCAATCGGGCTGACGTTCGCAAACCGGATGATCTAGCTACATCTCCGACATTGGCGCCCAGGGCCTGAAGCCCCTCTTTATTGCTGGAAGCGTCGTCACCGTCGTTTTCCTGGATCTATCCTTCCTGGCGGAGCGCTGGCTGCGACATGCTGGCAAGCTGGTGCCGAATAAGGGCAGACTGGACAAGTTCTGCGCGATCATGTCCATCTTCTTCTCTATCTGGGGCGCCGTTGGTCTGATTCTCCTGTCCGTCTACGACACTTGGAGACACCCACGTCAGCACATCGGATTCCTTATTATGTTCATGTAAGCGCTTGCAAATGATGACGGGCCCTTTTGGGGAAGCAGGGTGTAGGCTGATTTCCCACTGTCAGGGTTGGCTACTTGATCAGCGCGCTCTTTCTCTGCGCCGAGTATCTGCGACTGGGGATTTTCTATCGCTCGCAGCACCGGATCCTGTTCATCAGCTTCTGGATCAAGCTCGGTTTTGTCGTCGTCGAGGTCGCCCTCTCAATCGGCTTTGGTGTCTGCGGTCATCACCGCCATACGAAGAACGCCTCTGCAATACTGGAGTGGGGTATGTTTGCCTATTCCTCCCAACGCTAAAGGGGGTAGTCCTAACGGTCTCCAGTCATTGCCCTCGTTTTCACCTTCTACATCCTGTCCTTCATCATCGACCTGCTGCCCTCCGTCCGCACGCGCCACCATGTGCCGCGGGGCGAGAAGACGCTCGAGATGGCCGAGACCGGCCCCAACGCGCCTCGGGCCCGAGGCCGGCAGGATGTCGTCTACGAAGAGCCACTTACGACCAACTCCATGGGGCCAAATGCCAACACCTACCGCGGGCAGGTCGTCCGTTGATGCCAGCTTCTCCATGAACAGTGATACGGTGATCCAGCTCCCCAGCGGTATTAACCTCCCGTGTTACGAATCTCTTGTCTATATTAGCCACAATCTGCGCCATTTTCTTGGTTCTATTCATTACAGATATTTTGGTCCTGTTTCTGTCTCGCAGTTGGGGCGGGGCCCATTTATTTATGCTGTACATTCGTGACGAGAGATACCTCTATTTCTTTTGTCATCTCGCTGTGTGATTGATTACTTTCGGTTTTTTGGTCTATATAGATGAGCCGTTTTAAGAGCGTTTTGAGCCTATGGATGGATTTACTTGATGAAGTACTAGATGTCCTGGCTACTTTTTATATAAACATTTGTGCAGTATATATCTCTAACAGCCTGTCACCGTGAGTTACACGGCTCTCCTCATTTCCACAGTGAATCTCTGACGGTATATCCCAGTCTCCATGCATGTGTAGAATGCATCATAAGCCAGTGCAATATGTAGTTGCTGGCGGAGCGGATCTCCCTCGCCTCCGCCCCACCGAGCTTACCGACTCGCCTGGACTTTGGAGAGAGCTCCAACGTATCCTGCCAGGGACCGCGTGCAAGCAATCCAAGTCCGTCTCTAAGCGCTTTGCTCTCTCCAGCTGAGCTCCGCTTGCTGTTTTGCTCATGGCCCCGTTCCTCTTGTCGTCCCGCTGAGTGGTCGTTGCCGCGGTGGGCTCCGGCGGAGTTGGTTTGCTTTTTTGCTTTTCGTCATCTGTGTTGTCCTTTTTGATCGCCGGGCCAGATCACGATCCTCGTAACCAACTTTCGCCCTTGCTGTCAAGACACTTTTCCATGCTACGAACTTTTTTTTCTCTTGTCCTGTCTTGTCTCGCATTTCTTCTGCTTTTTTTTTAAAAAAAACACTCTGGTTTACTATTTGTTTAGAGGAAGGACCATGGCCAGAAGGAAATCGAATCCGGGGCCTGCAAGCCAAGCCAGCAGCCCAACCAGCGTGGCCAGCTTCGACCTAGGATCTGCAGACCGGCCGTTCGATAACATCCTCAACTTTCGAGACGTGGGGAGCTCCGTTAACAAGATCTACGGTTCTCGGTAGGCGAGTTTTCAGTTCAGTTGAAGTATATATCTCATGGTCGAGAGCTAGATCTTCTCTCTCTCTCTGTCTCTCTCTCTGTGCTACTTAAGCATCTAGAATTCAAGTCCGATGATGGTGGCATAGCTGATTTGGACCGTTTTCTGTAGAATCCTCAAGGAAGGCGTGCTCTTCCGGAGTGCACGGGTATAAACGGAGCACTTCTTTCATATAGACTCTTTTTGACTACCCTGATCTCTCGCTGACGGTCAATTGCTCTTCTATCTTAGCCGGATGACGCCTCCGAGAGGGACAAGAAGCGCCTGGTCGATGAGCTGGGCATTGCTACCATTATCGATCTTCGATCCCAGTATGACGGCCCCCTCTTTTCTTTTATCTTCTAGCGAAACATCTAGCTAACGCGTGCAGCACGGAGCACATCATGGCCACCGAGAAACGGCGAGCGGCCATGTCGCTGGACACCGACGCCGAAGCCGTCGCGGTCCTGGCCGACCCGGACGAGCATCTGCTGGAGCTCCCCGGCGTGCGACGCTTCATGATCAGCCTGACGGGGCGGGCGTTTGAAAAGGCACTCCTGTGGCGCTTGGACTGGTTTAGTTTCATGTTCGCAGGCCACCACCGCTCCTTTTTCTTCTCTTTTCTTTCTTCCTGTCGTCAACCATTACTATCCATCAGATAATCACAAAACCCGCAGCTGACCAGAAGGAAACTCGTCTTCTTCCGGAAGTACAGAAAGGTCATAGCCCTTACCGCAGCGGGTTACCGTCAAGACGCCGTCAGCGTCGTCGGCCGCCAGGTCATGCAGCCGCGCGGCCTGATCGGCCTCGCGCAGGATACGCTCGACTGCAGCGTCGACGAGATGCGCGAGCTCTTCGACGTGCTCGCCCGCGATGAGACCTACCCGACCGTCATCCACTGCACGCAGGGCAAGGACCGGACCGGGCTGGTCGTCCTGCTGCTGCTGCTCCTGACGAAGGTCGTGCCGGTGGACGTGATCGGCGCCGACTACGTCAAGTCGGAGGCGGAACTGGTGCCCGAGCTGGAGGAGCGGGTGCAGGAGGTGCGCGCCATCGGGCTGACAGAGGAGTACACCAAGTGTCCGCCGGGGTGGACGGAGGAGGTCAAGAGGTATCTCGACGAGAGGTACGGAGGGGTGGAGAGGTATCTGCTGTCGGTGGGGATCAGTCGGGAGAAGCAGGAGAGGATCCGGAGTCGGTTACTGGCGTAGCCATAATCAATCGATGAAGTTTCTTCATAGAAACCCGCTGAAACGGTATGAATATGATATTATAGTCAAATTGACATGTTACATAGTATCACTCCAGCTGATACCTGTATCTACTACCTAGACTAGGAGAGCAATCCACCACAGAAACCGAAAAAGCATACAATCCATCCTTCCTCCTCCATCCCGATCCACCTCCCTCCCTCCCTAGGAAGACGAATTCAACCTCCCCCCCGCCCTGACCAGCACCCACACCGGCACGCCCACGCTCCACGCCCGCACCCCCGTCCGCACGAACCCCAACCCCTCGCTCCTCAGCCCCAGATACAGCGCCGTATACACCGTTCGCGCGACCAGATACTGCCCCGCGACGGCGTTCATCTCGCCGGGCTCCAGGCCCGCCTGGGTCCCCGCCAGCATGGCGGCCGCGAAGAGCGGGGCCGTCTCGAGCGCGTTGAGGTGCGCGCCGCGGGCGCGGGCCAGTAACGACCAGTCGTGCTCGGGAATGTGGTTTTGCAGGGAGGAGAGGTTGGTGCGGGGACTGTTCTATCCCTTCATTAATTATCTCTCTCTATACGGAGTATTTATATACATATATATACATATATATGTATGCTTCGCATGTGGGGGTTGTTGTCTGGTTCTGGTTGTCGGGTCGGGGGCAGCACGCACATCAGATTACTCGTCTTCCCTTTCGGGGCGACCCGCGTCATCCTGTACGTGTAGTATCCATGCGGCACCAGGGCGAGGCCGTACGCGGCGACGATGGCGTGCAGCGAGTAGTTGTGGTAGCTGCGTACGGCGGTGACGGCCGCGGCGCCGTCGGTGGCCATCCTTTATGTCTGATGTCTATGTCTCGTCTCTTTTTTTTCCCCCCCGTTTTCCTGTCTTTTTGAAGAAAGTCTTTCGTTGCTCTTTTTTTTTGGGGGGGGGGGGGGGGGGGGTCTTTTTGAGACGGAGTCGGGCGGGTTGGCTGATTAGTCAATTGATTTGATTTGATTTAAGAATCAAGCACAGGAGGGGGTCTTGAATTTGATTGACTTGGTTTTATTTTGCCGTTGGTATGATTATGATATTGAAAATATGTGCATGTCTCGTAGGCACTGTTTATTATGACCGCCGGATGACGTCACCAGACCTGGCCTCAGGCTGATCATTGCCATTGATGAGCTTACCGGACTGATAGAACTGTCTTTGCTCCTCTACAGAATAAAGGATTGTATATTTTTTTTAATACACCTAAGAATCAGAGTATAAAGATCGAATTCACAGACAGGATTATCACCACACCGGTATACAGGCAATGTCACATTATCACGCCCTCCAGCCCTTGAAAGAAAAAGTTTAGTTTAAACAATTCTGACAGATTAGGTTCCTGGCACGAACAGCGCATTCCGTACTCCATTACAGTATACATTGTGGAGCCAAAAGGGGCACTCGTTGTGGTTTTCTCATCAGGGATAATAACCAAAATCCAACCCATCGATCAACACAGCTAGCCGGATGATGTAACATTACCAGTATTCCTCCCCTGTCCTTCACGTAAGCGTCACAAAAATTCAGCAATCAGGCATTCAAGCATACAGATCTTGCGGTGGTTTAGGGATGCGGGGGTTTACTAAGGTCGCAAAAAAGACGAAACTGTTACGTAATGTACAGCACAGTACATGCATTCTGCGTCTGTAGATTGTCACATATAGCAAAGAGGTTTCATAAGCAAGTAAAGTACACATACAAACACGAAAGATAAGCGAGGCATAAAAGAATAGAATCTGAACAGGACAGCGTCTTCGAGAGTACAAGTGGGAATCAAAAGACCCTGCGAGAAACATTGACACAGATCTCAAATCCGTAGATTAGAAGCAAGTAGAAACTCGAAAAAAATGTCAAGATGTGACAAACATCCATCACAGAGCCTCCGAGAACCTCGAATCCCGCGCCTGGCCGCCGCTCACTTGACCCGCCAGGTGACTAGGCCTCTGGGGCTGCGGCAGCGGTTCTACAACGTCGTTGTCCAACCCCAGCTGTTCGCGCTCAGCGGTCGTGAGGCGGCGGATCTCCGGTCGGCCAGTTTGCCCAGCAGCTCCAGAATCCCTTCCCTGCTGCTCTGCCGGGCTCGTTGGAGACACGGACTGGCCACCGCCGTTGCGCCCCTCAGCGGATTTCCCGGTGATCAGGTTCATGAAGCTCTTTTTCAGGCGAGCGCGTTTACTCGTGCCATTGTTCTGAGTTGGAGATTGATCTTTCTCTTTTTGAGACTTCTCCTGACCCTCACGGGTCTCACGAGCCGAGGCCGTCGACGCGCTCCGCCGCCGTATCGACGGCGTCGTTGGTTCTGCGCCGTGGGAATCGTGGCGTGAGGCTTCATCTTCATCCGACCGGAGCGGCGCAAGGTCGCTCTCTGTAACGGGATGGGAGCTGAGCGCTGCTGCACGCGCGCTGTCCTTGTCCTTGTCCCTGTCCCTGTCCTTGTTCCTCGAAGCCTCGCCGCCGCCGGTCAAAACCGCTCCTCCCACGAGGCTTGAAGTTCTCTGCGCTATCTCCGGACCGTTTTCCACGGCTTCCGGACTTGGTGGTGATGGTTTGCTCGGTCGACGACCCATCCTCTCTCTGAACCAAGCTCTGATTTTTGATTCCCCTGTCGGAGATGTTGTCGGGCTGACTTCTACTGCTGCGCCTGTGGCAACAGCCGCACTTGCGACAGCGTTCGCAGCAGCCTCACCTCCACCAGGAATCACATCTTCGTGAGCGTCCGGCTGAGTAGCTTCTGGTTGACTAGTCTCTCGTTGCGAGATAGCTTCCGCTTGCGAGGCAGCTTCTACCTGAGTAACCTCTGCTTGCGTAGTAGCCGGGGGAACAACAGCTTCGGCCTGAACAGATGCAACGGCATCAGCATCCTCAGCCTCCTCAGTGGGCATGCCCTCCTGGGCGCTCTGATATCTGCTGGCGGCCTCGGGAGTCTCCTCTCTTTCTGGAGCCGGCTCCTTGCGTCTGGCTCGTCTCGACATCCTCCTCCATAGCCCCTGCTCCTGCTTCTCCTGACGCCTCTTCTCAGCCAACGCTGCCCTCTGCTCTTTTGCTTCCCGTCTCTCCTCCTCTGGTTGCTTGTCAGCCACTCTGCTCAGACACGTTGATAACTAATAACGGGATGAATACCTTTCGCCTGCTTCTGCGCTGCTCTCGTATCAGCCTCCCTTTCTCGTTCTATATACTCCCGTCTCTTCCTCTCTTCCTCATCCAGATGTCGTTCGATTTCTCTGGCTCTGTGCTCCTCGGCTCGATCGGCAATCTCATCAAGGGTCGGCTGGATCCTTGACCGGGCCACGGCTTCCACATCGACAGGATCCACGTACTTTGCGCCGCCAACGTCAAGCTTTCCGAAGAGCGCTAGCCGGCCCTCGCTCTCGAGTCTTGCACGCTCGTGGGCCCTCTCTTCCCATTCCCGTAGCATGGCGAGGGAAGCCCTGCCAGTATCCGCGTACACTTTTTCGTCCATGTCGTGTAACGCAGCATCGACGTTCCTTCTAGCGACTTCCATCAATTTATCGTGGTCTCCGCGTCTCTTTTCGTCCACCCTTTGGAGCTGTTCCTGCAACGTTGACATCTGGTCCCTTATCGCCTTGGATCTCTGCATATCGATATTCGAAGCATCGCCTTCACTTGACGTTATCCTTCTGAGCCTGGCAGTCATGGACAACCGACGGGTTGGAGACGCCGTGGTCCCATAGAGGGCCCTATAAGTCTCATGCTCTTGCTGCAACCTAGCCAGCTTCTCGGAGGCGAGCTTCTGCGCGGCCTCCTGCAGATGCTCCGGCCGCTGGAAAGCCATGGTTTCACCGATTGCCGCCAGTGACTCCTGGTGTAGACGGTAATGGCCTCTCTGAGCTGCGTAGACCGCTTGGCCGGCCAAGCCCTGCTCATCTTTGTTCCTGGAAAGGGCGTACATGCCCCTCGCCATCGAGACGGCCGCGGCTCGTAGCGTGTCCTTCCGTTGCTGCTCTTCCGCTTCAATTTCGACCGGTGGCTTTGACGTGTACAGCTGGACATTGGCCTTGGCAATGTTGTGTATCCGGCTAGCCTCCACTGACCGGTCGAGACCGTCCAGCATTACTTCGCTGGTCGGACGAGTACGATGGGAGACGCTAGCGGCATGGCGAGCCTCTGTGGCTTCCGGGCGCTGAACAGGCGTGATGGGAGCAGATTCCGCTCTTCTCCTGCTGCTCGTGAAGGCGCCGCTGGCGGCATGATACGCCCCTCTCTGCCGACCGGCGGCCACATCGCCCTGGACGACACGCCCGCCGCTCAGCCTGACCTGCTCGGCTGCGGTGCGATCGTCAGCCTGGTCTGGGGCAGCTGGAACCGGTCTGTGGTCTTTCACCGCCACAGAGGCAGCTCTGAAGCATTCCGCGCTGTGCAGCTGGGTTGGCTGCGGCGGCTCGGTCTCGGGCAGGTAGTCCTTGGCATGATATGCGGCTCTTTCAGCGGCCGGCTCCCTCCTGGGCTGCCAAAACTCCAGGGGCTTCTGTCTCGCGTGCGCGGCGCTTGCGGCAGCGCCTGCGGACGCGAACGAGAGACCTGGAGGCGGGGTCCCTGATCGTGGACGCTGTCAGACGAAACACATCTCATACATCAAACATTGTCGAGGAGAAGAGAATCTGACTGCTTACCGTCACGCTGGAGATCCGGCGATGGTTCACGCACGTCGCGCTTTCGTTCTTCGAGCTTGGTCACGTAGACGGCAGCAGTGGCGGCTGAAGTTGCTGATTGTCAGCTCAGAACGTCCCATTGAGAAAAAAAAGAGTAGCTGGCATAAGAGAGCAGGTATTACCGTGGTCTGCTAGCCGGGGAGAACGGTCAGAGCCGGAGATAGCGCCTGGCAGTACGCTTGCTGACATGGTCGACGGCGGTCTGCAGTTGCGACAATCGACATGGCCAGTGGAAAAGAGGGAGAGAAAGAGAGGAGAAGGAAAGGAACGGGACGCGGCGGAAGTGCCAACGAGCGCGAGGGCAGCGAAGGGAACTGGACAGCTGGAGACTCTGGATGCCCGCGGTCAGCGTCGTCGGTGACGTAGGCGTCATCTGGTCGCCGTCCCATGGATCCCTACGAACTCCCACGGACGACTGGGCAGGTGATCTGCTCAGCCCTAACACATCCGTGGATCGGTGGGTCTGGGGTGGGCTGCGCCCCGCAGCCTTAGATGGACGATCGTGGCGCAGCCTGCCGTCACGAAGAATCGTGGCCACCTTTTCAATGCGGGGTTCTAGAACGTCTTTCGCGGGGTTTCTACGCCAGGCGCTCTCGCCAGCTAGACTTTTCTTCTTATGATCACAATCTTCATTGAACCGATGCATGCACAGAAAGCTTAATATTAATTCATCAGCTACCTGTTTAATTAGCCATTAAGTTCGTACACTGGTTTTCCAGGATCTGGACGTAGACGATACTTCCCAAGACAAGACAGATGAGTCACAGCATCCGCTCAATGTGAATAAAGCACAGTTCGAGACAGCATACATCGAAGGAAATCCGTAGATGCCAAATATGTCATCTCTATTTCAACTTGCCCGCCTTGCGAAACATCTCCAAGTCGACAACCTTTAAAGCAGAAAAAAAAAAAAAAAACTTCGTGATTACCACAGATGCAGTCGTTTCAGAATATCATTCCGCGCGAAGTACGAGCGGTTCCGCTTCCCGAAGATATCTGCAGGCGGAGAAGTTAGCAGCACCGTAATAGCATATCAAAGATCTTAAGAGACTTGGGATGAAGAGAAGTGGAAACAGGTCCGTACACATTGGAATACTCAAGAGGCAAATGCCCACTTGGATGCTAGCTATCGCCATGAACGTCGGTGTGATCCCCTTGAGGAGCCAGTCATAAGCGAAGAACGTCAGGACAAAGCTGAACATGTTCTTGAAGATGAGCAAGCACGTGAACGCTTCCACCGCGATTTTTCCTGGTCCACGTGTTGGCAATTGATCCTTTCTTACGTTTGTCAACGCAATCTAGACAACCAGTAGGGAACGTACGATGCGCATCGACGATGTACAGAGCACTGGCAACTGCACCCATGACCATCCCCATAATCACGAACATGAAAAACACGTCCGGGATCAGCCACCCGTACCTCTGAGTGTCGGTTGAAGTGATGCCGAATCCGTAGAGCCCAATACCGCTGAATATGAGCTGGAATACGACAAGGAGTATGCGAAATTCGGGCTCGTATTTGCCCTTGTTGAGCTTGATCATGACTTTGTTGATCGAGTCGGAGAGTACGCCCGAGAGCACCAGACCCAGGACGGATCCGATGAAAGCACCCGTATAAAGGTACCCCGTTTTGACTTCGTCGAACCACAGCGGCGGGAACACAAAGATAGCCCCGACAACGACGCCTATGAAAACAGTCCAGCCGATGAGAGCACCTTGGGTGAGGCAGGCCTGTGTTCGCTCGTTAAAACCGTCGTCTCACATGCTCATGCATCATGCGCCAGGAGACTTACCCATAGGATCCCCGGGTGCAGAAAGAGAGGGAACGGCCGCAGAAGGAGCTTGAGGAAATCCTCGTCTGTCTTTCGTCCGTTGAACAACTTCAGACTCTGGACGAATGATGCTTTCGCCGGTACGGTGCCCTGAGGAACCTCCCCATCACGCGATGAAGGTATCCCTTTCTCCTCGAGGGCCGACAACGCTGCTTCTTCATCATTCCTCGCGGCCCCGTTTTCGGCGACTGCATCGCTAAGTTGTCTTTGTGATTCCGACATGTTCCTGTCACCAGCATGCGGACCATGCTGACAGTGACTCCGGTCCGCGTCGCCTTCAAAGTCGGTATTCAGGTGATGCGCCCGCCGAAATGCAGTCTCGGGCACAAAGAAAAACATCAGCGGGAAGGCAGCCGCTGTGAAGATGGCAACGAAATAGAACGTCCACTGCCAGCCCATGGAATGTGAAATCTTGCCGGCCACGACAGGTGTGAGAAAAGCACCCCCGAAGAGAGCAACATTGGAGAGAGCCATTCTCTTCCCTCGTTCCTGCTTGTCTTTTAGCATCTGTTTCCGGACTCACTCGAACGCACAAACGTACATGGACAAAGTACAGATCACCGACGGTGGCATTTACCAGAGCCTCGAACGGTGCCAGAGCCACTCCTTGGAATATGCGAGCCCACAGAAGACTATTGTAGTTAAGATTGCTCCCTCCTGCCCACGCGCAGCTGACGACCATCAGGAGGTTCCCTAGGAGGAACAGATGTCGTTTGCCCCATACTCGGGCCGTGGGAACGATCAGGATGCCAGCGACACCTACACCGCATAGGTGATAGCCGGTTAGAAGTGCTATCCGGGTGAAGGTCGTGTGGAAGGAGACTGAGACCGAAAAAGTATTCGCTGCCATTATGGGGCTGGTTGTGGCGCAGAGGACCGAAACAAAAGACAAGATTGCGAGGATGACGTCGCGTTTCCACAGAGGCCAATTCTATCGCAAACTGTCAGAGAAACTTCCGATTTCCCATGCGTGATGAAATTGCATACCAAGGGGTCATTAGGGTCGTCACTTGGCTGAGGCACGAGAATGATGGGCACCGGACCCGAACGGTCGTACTTGATGGACGGGTTAACAGGGACATCGTCGGTGGAACTCCGATCATCATCGAGGATATATGAAGTCCCTGTTGGCTGGCCATAAGCAAAAAAAACTCGTAGAGACAATAACCTCTGTTCAAGGACAGTGCAAAAAATTCTCACCAGGAACGTGTTCGAGCTTTGTATCCTCCAAGATACCGAGTGGCATCTCTGCAATTGTCACTCCGTGAGATGGAAAACAACGAAAAGGGTCATGAAACGCCTTCCCAGAAGATTTTCTGAAGATGCAGTTGTTGATAGCTGTCGATTACGCGGTCATGTACAGCCGAGAACGACGGACAGGCGTCGTCATGGCCCAGCCATTATTCGTCGAGGTCGACAGGGGTGATGCTAAATCAATTCGGGCTGCGGGGTCTCACCACCTGCGACTCATGCCCCTCGAGGAAGGCTTCAGGCCAGGGGCGAAATGTTACAGTCCAATGGCATAGCACAGCAGCTGAAGAGTGCCGCGAGGGGAGGATGCAGCGGGCAGCCTGCTGGGGGATGGATCTGCAGAGAAACCAGACCTCGGGAGCGATGCATCTTCGATGGAGATACATTTTCAGTGCCGATCCAGGCTACACACGCCCGTGCAGAGAGGAGTCGCATCCAACCTCTCGATCGTGCGCGTTACCGAGCGATGGCTTGGCTGGTGAGTGCGTTCCGACGGTCAATTTGCCGTCTGCGCGGACAGGCTAAATGTCGACGCCAACCATCGAACTTTATCCGGGCGTGAGATATTCCGTGTCCCCTGTACGGAGGAGGTTGCCCCCCTTCGGACCAAAGACAACCGTGATTATATCTGATGAGAAATTTGAACATCTGTTGACTGTTACTGTGTAGCATGTATGTACACCGACTGCTGGTGCGATCAACACGGAGAAGCAAGGGCCGTCCGACAAGCCAACTGAAACTTGACAGCATAGAGGGAGACACGGCAGATGGACATGTCTCTAACTCTGTGGTGGAAGGGCCTCAGCTGAGCGATGGCACCCAGCATCGGGAACTCCATACTCGGTGATACCACTCTGCCAGAACAAACCCGAGATCGGGTGGGTACGGACCCGCCCGCGATCTACCTAGGTTAAGTTGACGGGGTCTAGAAACGCGAAACGCAACAGCAGCAGTTGTGACACGGTCGATCCATTCAAACGACAGGAAGTCTCAGGACTTGGCTATAGGAGCAAGATGTCTGCAGTAGGAGTAGGCAGAGACATAGCAACATGTAAGATACAAGCCCGTGGTATCCATGCCTCCGCACGGGCGGCACAGTAGCGCACCGACCTGCAGGGACGCTAAGAGGCTCCGGGCGCTGTGGGGAAGTTGGCAGAGCAGACCATCGCAGTGACTCTACGGTATGGAGTACTCTGTACATAGCTGCATCCAAGTAGCAGTAGGACCAAGGACCAGGTAAACCGTGGACTATGAGAGGATGAGACAGCAGTGCCAGATCGCTCCCACACGCCTCACGAAGGAACGAGCCCTGGCGTGGGGGGAGCGAGGAAGGTGATCGCGGACGAGTTTCCCCGCGCTTGCGAGGGTCTCCGAGTGGGCAGAGCAGGGACGGCCGCAGACCGACCAGTCGCAGGGCGAGGAGCGCGCCAGAGGAGTCAGGAAACACCGCAGGAGGCCGGAAAGAGACCGCAGCACTCCTGTCCGGCTCATCTCTCCTCCGTAGGACGCCCCTGGCTAACTCCCTTCGCTGTCCGCCATTTATTGATCTCCCAGCTTCACCCGTTCCTGTAGAGTGACTCCCATACGCTGCGTTCCGCAAACCAGAAGCTCTCTTTGTTGCACCACAGTCTACTTGGACAGAGACCACGTATCGGTCGAGTGTATATCCAGTCTCGACGGTTCAAAGATGAAGCTCTCTACCATCTCCCTTGCCCTCTCGGCCGTGCTGGCCACCGCCGCTGCCCTGGGCATTGACGACCTTCCCGAGTGCGCTGTACGTCTTTCGATCCCAGCACTGCTGGGCCAGCGCGCCGCTGGATGTCCCGCGAACCATGGCTGCTAACCATAACAGCGAAGCTGCGCGGCGGGATCGATCCCAAAGGAGTGCAACCAGATCGACGTCAAGTGCATCTGCAGCGCCAAGTCCTTCATCCAGGGCATCACCTGCTGCGTTGCCGGCGCCTGCTCCAAGGCGGACCAGGAGGGTACGCCCCTTCCTCTCTCTCTCCTTCAAGTAAACATATGGCAGTTCCGCTAACCCTTACCTCCACGATACATAGCGACGATCAAGTTCGCAAATCAGATCTGCGGCAGCGCCGGTGTGACCGACTTGCCGCAGTCCGCGGTCTGCGCCTCCGGCTCTGCCACCGGCACTGCTAGCACTCCCACTGCTGCTTCTTCTTCTTCCTCCACCGGAGCGACTTCCACGGTGTCAGGTGCAGGAGCCACCACCACTGCCGCCAGCACCACTTCTTCCAGCACCGCCGGCTCTTCGAGCACCGCTGCTGGTAGTGCGACTGCGACCTCTTCAGGGGCAGCTGCTTCGGCTAGCAGCACTGGGGGCGCTGCGCTTGTTGCACAGAACCAGCACAGCGGGTTCATTGCCGGAGTGGGCGCTGCTGCTGCGCTCGTCGCCATGCGCCTCATGTGAAAAGAAATCCCACGAGCACCGAACGAATGGTTTCTCAGGATATGTCTGAAGATCGTTGCAATGTCGCAATGGCGATGATGATGAGCTAGAAATCTCGAGTAACGAACCACATTTCTGGAAAAAAAATATAATGAGAACCCTGGTTGGACGTAATCCAAGGAGGGATGTTGGATAGGAACCCATTCTGGCCCGCTAATATTTAATCGTCCAATGTCGGCTCATTTTTTTTCTCTTCTAATCATTAATACCTCTATATATATTGTTAGTGTCCATGTACTGAAATTAACGAGATGTCCGATCTGGATTTCCACATATTCTCCGACATGTAACTGGTCTTCTTGAGTTAATGTGGCTATCGGTATATACTCTTTCTTGAGACACATGTACATATTCAACAGGTGGCGCGCTAGCTGACCTCTTGAGCGGACGCGGCTGCGAGGCGTGCTGCCGTCTCTTGCCGCTCTTCACGAAGCGTGATAAGAATCTGCAGAAGAATAGTGTTAGTAGAGAACAAACGTGGAGGCCGATTTAGCACAGTCGAGTGGAAGTCAAATTCTAGCTGTCCAACTTTCCACCCCTTAAACCGGGCAAGCAAAAGCAGACACATCAATAAACGACACGGAGAACATACCCAAAGCCAAAACGTCATCTCCATGAACCCATACGTAAATACTACCCGATTCTTCAACTGATCAAGCCCGGAAGAGCCTTCCGTCCGGACCCCCCACGCCCCGGGCTTGCTCTGGTAGATGAACAGGGACACGGCGAAAAACAGACAGAACCGCGACGCGGCCAGTAGCGTCCAGATCTCCGAGTAGAGCGCGGCGATGCGCGCCGTGAACGGGTTCGCGCGCACGACGGCTGCCGTTGTTGCTCCTGTCTCCTCTGGGACTACTAGTCCGTTTCCGTTGTTATTATTGTTATTACTTGATCGTGACGATATACTGGCACTGGCACTGGCGACGGCGGCGGCGGCGTCGGCGCGGGCCAGGAGCTCGTTGATCTGCGGTACCTTGGTCACGAAGATCAGGTCGACGAGGGCGTCGGCGACGAGGAGGACGCCGCAGAGGGCGAAGGGCGATTGCGGGCGGGAGAAGGTCGGGGAGATGTCCTTTTTTCGTTTCGGATCGTTAGAGCTTTGTACTCTATGTATGTCCATACAAAGTAGATATATTTGTTGCTAAGGGATTATTTATAGATATTGGACTGGAAGAGAAGAGGTTAAAAAAAGAAAGAGACATACGATCCTCATCGCCTCCCCGATCATGTAAACCACGTCCGAGTCCGTGATGACCTCAGGGGACCTGGTCAGGTACACGGCCAGTATGAACAGGAAGAGCGCGTGCGCCCGGATCAGCGTCTTGGAGGATAAGAGACCCATTTTTGGACACTGTCTCTTTCTCCTTCCCAAGATATTATATTCGGGACAAATAATAAATCAGAGAGACGTCGCGAACTTGTAGTAGTAGGGAAGAAAGGAACTCCAAGTCGCGTCCTCTTTGTTCCCTTCTTCTGGTACCTGGAAACGCCGCCGCCGCTGCCGCCGCCTTCGGAAGCAGACGTGGGGGTGGACCGTGCGTCCGCGTCGAATATCCGACCCGCGACAGGGAAGCTTGATGTGATGGCGAAACCTCCGGATCAGGAGACCGACTCCGATAAGCACAGCAGCAGCAGGTATCTCCACAATTTGCGTTATGAAATCCAGTGCACGGCTTACTTTATTTGCCAGAAACAGATCCCAAAATCCACAATGGCAGAAACGACGTTCCGAAAAGACCGCCACATCAAGTACTTCCTGCGCTGTCTCAAGAGCTTCCTGCCCCACCAGTACACTTCCAGCGACTCCAACCGCGTGCTGCTCGCCTTCTTCACGGTCGCGGGGCTCGATCTGCTGGGCGTCTTGCCGACGAATACCACTCCCGAGGAGAGGCAAGGGTACATTGACTGGCTCTATCACTGCCAGGTCCCCTCGGGCGGCTTCCGCGGTTTCACGGGGACGAACTTTGGGCTCGACAGGCGCACGCCGGAGAATGAGGTCTGGGATCCGGCCAATGTGCCGGCCACGTTCTTTGCGCTCGCGACTCTGCTGATCCTGGGTGACGACCTGTCGAGGGTGAAGAGGAAGGAGTGCCTGCGCTGGCTGCCGCGCGTGCAGCGCGAAGATGGCAGTTTTGGGGAGCTCCTCAGTGTCGATGGACAGATTGCAGGGGGCCGCGATTTGAGATACTGCTGCTGCGCCGCTGGTATACGCTATATACTCCGAGGGCGGAGTGGAAAGGGACTCGAGGATGTCGAGGACATCAATGTCGACAAGTTGGTGTCGTTTATCGAGGCTTGCCAGGTGAGAGCTGTTAGAGTCCCTTCTCTCCGCTCTTTGACTGACAATTGTCTTGAAGACGTATGATGGAGGCATGTCGCAGGCTTCGTCCTGTGAAGCTCATGGTATGTTTATTGTTTTCTATATCTTGATGTTGAATTCTCTGTGCTCACCATGACATTATAGCTGGCCTGAGCTATTGTGCCATTGGCGCACTGTCCTTCCTTGGCCGAGTACCGAATAGCCTAAAAGAAGTTAAGCTCATGTCGCCAGGGACAGAGGAATTTGAATCCCTGGTAAAATGGCTTGTATCAAGGCAGACGACAGAGCTCGAGGAAGAGGAAGAAGAGGAGGAGGGAGAAGAAGAAGACGCTGGGAAAGCTGATGAGACGCAGGAAATCAGCAAAGGCCTCGAAGGGCTTTCTTTGGATGACAAAATAGCTGCCTTGCCCTATACCCCAACTCCGACAGAAGACTTGCTAAGGTGGGCTGGTTTTAATGGGCGGTGCAACAAGTTGGCCGATACGTGTTATTGCTTCTGGGTAACGGGCACACTTGCGGTAAGAGTCTCCGAGAATTCACCCTTTTCGTATACTGACTTGGGTCAAAGATGATGGACAGGCTGCATCTGATAGAACCCGCCAGCGACCGGCGATATCTCATCGAGAAGACCCAGCATCTGGTTGGGGGCTTTGGGAAAGGTGTCGGAGAGTCACCAGGTAAGCTTAGGGAGCTCTTCTGCAGACCGAACGAGGTCTAACCGGCTTCCAGATCTTCTACACTCGTACCTGGGACTGGTAAACCTGGCGCTGCTGGGCGAGCCTGGTCTCGAGCCCGTGGACCCGACACTCTGCACCAGCAGACGCACGATCCAGCATCTCGAATCGCTTCCGTGGTGGCGGGAATAACAACTCGAGCACAGTTGAGCGAGATGTTGTCAGAGGAAGCGAAGCGTTCTGTGATGATCAGCGGTGGCTAGCCAGGGCCAGTTAAGGTTCCTGGAATGCGCGGTATATCAGCCCATCCGTGGCCGTGTACGCCTCCACGGAAAGCGGCCCGACAGGCATCTGCGGGGTGATAGATTATCTGGATGATCGTAGACTAACAAGCTCCTCCCCGCGTTCATCGTATTCATGAAACGTCGCGACTAGCATGCATACTGACAGACCTCAGGACTCCATGGTTCGGTTGTGGCATCGCGACATGCCTCAAGCGGCGGAGAGGGGCGGCCGATGTATAGCCATAGAGTACCTTCCTTTCCATATAATATAATAGGGAGCATCTCCCCAACATCCGGGATGACAGAGTTGGTAGTCTATGGTTGCGTTAAGAGCAAGTGCCGTACAGTAAGCAATTAAATCCTCCGGTCTCACAACCCGAGAGTGAGAGCTGGTCCGTCATGAGCCAATTGATAGTAATCCGTGAACTAATCTCGCATCTCCTGAGCGGCGTAAACCTCACAAAAGCTCCGTACCGATGTAGAAGCAGCTTCACGAGGGGATATCCCGTATCACCTGTTGGAATAAGAATGAATAATGCTTGTGTGCATCCGTGGAGCATCGCTTCCAGACCCTCATCTGCATCACCATGGCACAAGCCCGGCTGTTCCAGGTAGCTCCCCTCTGATCCTGTATGGACCACCCAATCGATATACCGTGCACGGGGCGGTTGGGGCAGACATGGCCGCCGAGCGGAGCGCGCTGGAGAGGCCACCGGCGGACAGGCTGGAACCGCCGCGTAAGACGGCGCGGACAGAGGCGAGGCTGGCGAGACGCCCGGCGGTCCCTGACGGTGGACCGCGGGACCCAAGCGACGGGTTGGCCGCGGTTGGCGCTGCCTGGCACCGCTCCCCGACCTCCGCCAAGGGCCTCCGTGCTCATCTCCCGTCGACCCAGGAGCTCTGCTGGTTCATCGTATCTTTACCCTCCCCTTCGCGTGCTGCATGCGTGCGTTGACATCTCCCTGCCGATCATCACGTTCTGCCAAGCAAGCCCGGAGTGCTGGGCCCCTGTCCCCCCTCGCTAGCTACTTATCGACAAGGATCTCGCTGCTAAGCTGAGGAAGTCATTCCTCCCTGAATCGTCAACCCCTCGAACCCTCGAAGCTCCATCGGATGTCGGTTTCTCCCTTCGACCCGCCTTCCGGGTAGCAGATGCGTGAAACCCGCAGACCAGATCTTGCGGTACTGTGTTTCTCTGTTTTTCCGCCGAACCACATCGTACCAGCCCCTCCGTTGGATGGCTGTCGCATACGGTCGACAGCTTTAGCGTTACGATTTCTCCGATAGATCCAAAAAAAATACGACAGGGTCCCGCCGGGAAGTTTATCAAGATATACGGAACTCGAGAGTGACACATGCCGCCGGCACGATCAAGAGCTGACGTCCGGTCTCAGAGGGAAAAGGAAAAGGTCAGTCAGTCATCGCTGCGTCGCGGGGGTTTCTTGTCCGCCCCGTTCGTTGGTTTCGACGGCAAAGGACTTTTTGTCGTCCTCGCGGCTGCCTGACACGGTCACCGCGCTCCCATATGTCGATATGCAAATGGAATGTACATACAATGGACACTTGGCTGACTTGAGGGCCCGCTTGGCTCTGCGCTGCAACAGCTTGCCAACTCCTACAATGAGTTACTGGAGTAAGTCCTGCGTCCATCCCTTCCCCAATAATCGTCGTGGACGGCTACTTACAGCATCTTGCTTCTTTCCACAGAGAGTTCTCGTCGAAAGAGCTCCGGAGTGTAGGGAACTACACTCTTGGACGGCTGATCGGGAAAGGCTCCTTTGGCAAGGTGTACCTTGCGACCCACAAGCTTACAAATGGCTCCAAGGTACGACCGGATTGGGCAAGCAGGGAAGGCAGCTTGCGGATGCTTACATTGCGGATAGGTCGTGCTCAAGTCGTCAAGCAAAGACGACGCCAACCTCGCACGCGAGATTCATCACCACCGCCAGTTCCTCCACCCCCACATTGCTCGGCTCTACGAGGTTATTGTGACGGAGAAATTGGTCTGGCTGGTCTTGGAGTATTGTCCAGGTACGACCATAGCCAGCCACTTTTTTTGTAGATGAGCACCCCAGACGCTGATGTCTTCGACCAGGTGATGAATTGTACAACTATCTCCTTCGCCATGGCCCGCTTCCCGTCGAGAAGGTGAGGCGGATTTTCGCGCAGCTCGTCGGAGCCGTTGCATATGTTCACAGCAAATCATGTGTCCATCGGGATCTGAAACTGGAGAACATCCTGCTTGACAAGCATGAGAATGTCAAGCTGTGCGACTTTGGATTTACACGGGAGTATGAGGGGAAGGCGAACTATCTTCAGACATTCTGCGGCACAATTTGCTACAGTGCCCCGGAAATGCTGAAGGGTGAAAAATACGCGGGCGAGAAGGTAGACGTCTGGAGTCTGGGTATCATCCTGTATGCCCTATTGGCTGGCGAACTGCCGTGGGATGAAGACGATGAGCAAGTGACGAAGCAAAAGATCCTCACAGAGGAGCCCAAGTTCAATGAGAGGTTCCCTGATGATGCAAAGTCACTAATCAGCGCCTTGCTCTCAAAACGTCCGCTTCTCCGGCCCACCCTTGATGACATTCTTGCGCATCCGTTCCTCGGAGAGTATGCCGCGGAACAGATTGCGATTTTGAAATTACCCCGGCCGTCGCCCTTCTCGACCCCGCTGGAAAAGACAACGCTGCAGCGGATGAAGAGTGCCGGTGTCAATATTGACCAAGTGATTGAGAATGTACTAGCTCAGAGATGCGACGCTCTCGCAGGGTGGTGGGCACTGCTGATCGAAAAAGAGCAGCGCAAGGAAAAACGGAGGGAACAGAAAAGGCGCGAAAGGGAAGCCGAGGCGAAGAATCTGCGCCGTCTCAGTGCTGCCAGCGGCCGTTCGCAGCGGAGATCTTCTGCTCTTGTCGATGTTGAGGAAGAAGGGAATGCCACGTCGGGGGATAACACACAAAATCGCCCCAGGGAGCATAGACGAAGCTTGCCAACCCGTGAGTATAACGTTGCTTTCAAAAATGATCAGCATCTAACTCTGCATTAGCCCACCTTATTGTCCCGGACGTCCCGGAGGTTCCCAAGATCCCAGAGTCCGCTCTGAAAACTCCGGACTCCGTCGCTCCTCCACCGATTGAAAAAGATTCGAGTTCGATCCGCTCCGTCAGCCCGTCCAGACGTCCAATTCCTCCACCCAAAGACAACCGCAGGTCGCGACCGAGCATGCTCCATGTCAGCACTTCCCAGCCGGAATTGGGGCATCACCACAATGGCATTTTCAGACGACGTGCCAACCGTCGTCATCATCACTCGATAATTAGCCAACTGGCATCGCTCAAGCATTGGTTCGTTGAATCTGCAAAGCGGGCGCGGTCTCCTCATTCAAAGAGTCCTGGAAGCGGCGGAATGCCGCTCAAATTCCTCTCGGAGAAGAGCAGTCCTCCTAAGAGTCAGGATTCAGGCAAGAAACAGACGGTAACAACTCCAACGACTGGCAACTTTGACAACTTGCCGACGCCGACCCAGAAGCGCGCGTCCAATGCCAGCAGCCTCGCTCCGAGCAGCGCCTCGTTCCCCACACATCGTAATTCATTTCCTCGTCAGCCGCGGCCTTTGAATGTCAATACCTCTCATCACCGTAATTCGCTATCACCCTCTCCTATTACACCGCGAAGCTCGTACCGCCGTTCTTCGGCGGGTCTACATGGCCGCAAGTCGACCTCCTCATCCGTTTCGTCAATCCGCAGCATTCACCACGTTCACACCCATTCCAAAGCCTCATCTGCTTCGTCTAATAGCCTGGATACCGTGTCCACACCTACGGCATCAGCGAAGCTCTCCAAATCCCCGCATTCATCCGTCAAAGTTCTCCCTACGACACCTAATGCTTCCGCCCGCTTCCCCAGTAATATACGGTTAGTCCGCGGTCCTTTCAACGGCTCCCGTGATGGGAACGAGACGGCTGCTCCAATACGTTCGATATTCAACGAAGCAGTCCCAGCACCATTGATATCTTCTCCGGCTTCCGGTCTTGTTTTTGCTCGACGGAAACGGACCGCGTTTAAAGGTCCTATGATCCATACGGCTAATCTTATGGCCTCTGGTGGAATGGGCACTCCGACTTTTCCGGGTTCTGAGGGACCCGGCAATGCTAAAACCCGCCCTCGGACCAGAAAGAGTCAGATCATCGAGGAGGAAGAGGATGTTGAGGATGAATATGAAGATGTGGATAGTCCGTCAGTGGTCGAAGGGACTGTCATTGAAGGGGCTGGGAAGAGTGAGGATGACGGGGACGATAAAGGAAAGGGGCCCCAGAAAGATCACAAACCCGTGCTTGCACCTGCCCCCGAGCTGGGCTCGAGCCCTATTCGTCCCCCACGGTCTTCGTCCCAGCGAGATCACGAATTAGACGGGGAACCTGGTTTTGCAATTTCAACGGAAGCGGGAGAAGACACATCCAAGGATCCAAAGACACCAACTGAAAGAGTTTCCGTGACGTGAATAATGCAACGTCGGCTGGGTGATAGATTTGTGATTACTTCGTTTTGTGTGCCTAAAAGTGGCTTTTTCTCTTATACCCCATCTCGCAGTTCCTTAGCATGGTTTCATTTTTGCTCAAATAGTTCTATGGATTCCCCCTATTCGTCACAGATAATGTCTTTATGTTGTAACTACATATTTCTTTTGTTCTACCCACCTCCCCGGTCCCGAGCCGCAGCGCTTACCTGATAGCCGTTTCTTTTTAGTCTTTTTCATCGTTGTGTTTGTAAATGACTGAGACACCCGTGCTACATATTTCTTTTGTTGCATTGGTAATTTCATGTTATTACTACCCGTGTCATTATCAGAATTGAAAACACTGCGAAAAGTTAAGGAGCTTGACGCAGGCAGTCAAGATCTGGTAAGCATTGATCACAAGCGGACGTTGTCTATCTACCATCGTGTCAACACATTGACTAGCATCTGTACTTGATAGAACGTTGATCCTCGACGTAGGCATTTCTTTCCTTGTCGCTGTATCAGTTTATCCTCCTGATTAGAACTGTCTACTCAAAATCACATTCCGCTCAAATCCGACCTTGGCTGTTTTCCTGTTTCGCTTGTCATTCATTCATTCATTCATTCTTTCATTCATTCTTTCTTTCTTCACTCATTCTCTATCCTCCATCCCAATCTTCTCCATGACCGTTGGGCGTGTCACGTCCGGATCAATGAATCCAACACAACATCCACATCTAGCTGGCACTGCTATGAGTTCATAAGCGCTAGTGCGTCCTTCCTGTGCTCTAGAAGAAAATAAAGCTAATTTCCGATAGAAATATGTGATTTGCAATGGACATTCAGTGCTTCTCCTTTCCAACATGTCCAGTCCCACTGTTCACAGGGGACTCTCAAATCTCAAATCCTACCCACTAAACATCTACCTATTAGTGTGATACGTCACTGCTCACGGTATTCTGCCATGGTCTCTCATATACGATATGCTCGGGATTTCCCTCTTTTCTTTTCCAACATACAATCATTGTCTATAATATGAACATCTCGTTCCCAAGACCCATCTATCTACCCTACCTGCCCTCTAGCGCCTCCCGGACCAGGCGTATAATTATTAGAATACTCATGTATCTCATCATACTCACTCTCATCCAACCTCCTCAGATACCCCCCATTAACCAGATCAATGACCCGACTATACGCCACATACTGCGTCCCCATCCCGGGCTGCTCGAACCAAGGCGCAATGGGGCCCATTCCAACCACAAACTCCTTCGTCACCTGATACACATGGTAGTTATACGGATAATCCGACCCGGGCGCCGCATTGAGATTACTCGGCGGCAGCGCCCGCTGGATGTACGGCGCCCCCAGCGGACTCAGGAAGCTGCCGTACTCGGACCCGAACCGGTCCAGCTTCGCCCCGACAGGCAGCGTCGCGTTGCCCATGATCGGCCTCCCGTCCGTGTCCAGCACGAAGCCGTTGGATGGCGGGTAGGTGTACCGTGCGCCGGCGTCGCCGGGGGGCGCCCATTTCCGGAGGAACTCGTCCGGGCACAGCGTCCCGAAGCGCGCGTACGTGGCGAGCTCGGTTGACAGGGGGAATTTCTTGGGCAGCTCGACGGGGCCCAGGCGCGGGTCGCCGCAGACGTAGGATTCGCTCTGGAAGGTGGTGCCCGCGCAGGGCGTTGGGCAGCGCCGGGTGGGGAGGGTGTAGTTGCGCTGGAGAAAATCCTTCTAATCAGTATCTTATCTGGGTTTACTTTCACTGTAGCGGGAGGATGTTGTTGTTGTTGTTTTTGGAGAGGAGAAGTTGCGAATGTTTAGTTTACCTCTTGAAGCCGCTGCGGCAGCGCGAAGGCCGACCGCGGGAGCAGCAGCAGCACGCTGACTATGAAGAGAATATAACGAAGGCCCGAAGGGGGATGCATCGTCTTGCCTTTAGGTATGGGACCCCCGTTCTTCAACCCAGGTTTCTGCAGATATGTATGTACATATGTCCTTCTAAACTAAAACCACCGACAAAACATGCTTGGGCAATGTGTCTACATATGCATATATACATGGTAACACGTGAATTATACTACAGCAAAACTAATTAACCCTTTTTTTAGCAGGAAAAGAAAGCCTAAAATTTGAGATCTCAGCTGAACTGAACTGAGCTGAGCTTGCAGACGATCAATTCAGTCGACTCCACAATGTCCACATCTCTCAGTCCAAATGGGGGAAGAAAAGATAGACTCTGTAGACGCGTTCCTGGCATTCTAATGATCCAATCAAGAGGGCCAAGGATAGACTATTGAGCAACGTATGTGCTGGTCCGGTGGATCTCGGGAGTTGTGGAGTCCTGGTGTCTATTGGACCAAGTTGCAAACTGTGCAGAGCACATAGTGCTGCATAGCAAGTTAGCAACGGGACTTGTGAATTCAGCTCAGATGTAGATCAATTCTGAGGTGTCCTTGGAACCCCGAGACGGTGCTCAACATGACTTTCTATATCTATTATTGTTCTGGAAATCAGGAAATCAGAACTCTGCGTCACGGAGTAGACGATTGATCAGTCCGCTCTTCCGGGTGCCCGATGGCCGAATCCCCGATGATCGATCTGATTCACCATTGATCATTCATGGGCGTGGTGAACTGCGGGGACAGGATGATCAGTATCATGATGGATCTGGATCTGCAGTCTGGTTTAGTTTAGTAGGTAGTCCACTTACTTGTTTCAGAGAGGCTGTTTGATGATCAGTCCGACTTGTTTCTCTTCGAGTTTTTCACCGCCTCTATGTACGTGGCAGGGAGCAGCTAAATCTAGTTAGCACTTAGGTCAGCGTAAGTCTCTTTTGAGATCTTTTTGTCAGACACCTTGAGACACGTGGGCCTGTAATGCCTACCGACTAGGTATACTTAGGTATACCTGGGCAGTAAGAATATTATTGCTTTTGGCAGACAGGATTAGATCAGATCTGTGGTCCTTGCTCGGTAGACACAAGCAACCAACAGGCTGAATTAAAGTTAGGTCAAAACTATTGCGTATCGGTTCGCACCGCGCAGGAAGGGGAATTCCTATCTATGGTAGGTGCTCAATTGTGTACATAAAAATTGAAGCGAGAACGAATTACCTACCTACCTACCTAGGTATTCAGTAACTGTAGTATAGAGTAGTAGCAAAAAGTGAGAGATGAGCAAGGGATATAGTGGACATTGCAATGCTCATTTTGGTCACACCTTATATGATACAGCTACTGTAAGTCTGCAAGGAGGAACCGTGTACTTCAAATATACCGTACAAATGTGGCAATGTGCTCTTGACTTTATGATTTATTGACTTTGGCCTTGCAGCGATTCCCAGTGGCCGCTGACAAAGATGGTTTTGGGAATTCATACAGATCCAGGGAATAATTCATGTGGCAGAGTCTGCTGGAAATCATTCCTCCACATTTCTCCTCAATCCAGATGGAATGTGTAAAGATAACTTTTCCTTCACAGGGAACTTTCCAACGGATATAGACGGCACTCCACATTAGATATTAGGTATTGCCTGTATCTTCTCAACTTCCTCTAACGTAATCCACAAGCGAGCCGCGCACCCAAGCGAGCCGCGCACCTCCTACGCGATTCTAGCCATGACTGAAAGTAGGCCCTTTTTTTAACGCAAAAAAATGTATTTCTATATAAAAACTAATTACTACTGCGATTAGGACATTGCAACCTTTTATGTCCTATAACATGACAATCACTGCATCTTGGTGGCGCTCGTACAGGGCGCTGAACTGTAGATGAT